>Ga0302284_1001331_pt1 | contig 11190 bp, 18 predicted proteins | sample III_Fen_E2_1_FD_198760 | JGI IMG/M metagenome (GOLD analysis project Ga0302284, IMG submission 198760) | Peat permafrost microbial communities from Stordalen Mire near Abisko, Sweden - III_Fen_E2_1 | ecosystem: Environmental > Terrestrial > Soil > Wetlands > Permafrost | place: Sweden: Abisko...
AAAGAGCACATTACGGATACCTCTCAATAAGAAATTGTTCGTATAATCTCCTAAAATCGATGTCAATGGCGCAAACGGATCTTCTCGTTTTCCATATTTATACACGATTTCTAAAATTAAGTCTTTTATTTTTTCTATGTTCATAATATTATTTTTATTTTATATGCTTAACATATTTAAAAGTTTTGTATAAAACAAAAGTTCGACAAGAAAAAAAATCTTGTCGAACTTTTAAAAAAATGTAATCAAATATTAGGGGTCAATTCTAACAAACATTGTTTGAATTGTTGGCCCACTTCCTGTTGGATTGTAAATGAATATGATAGCTGCCCATCCACCTGGGAGAGGATAATAATTTGCTCCATAAAGATCCATTTGAGTTTTCATGTTAAGCATTGTTGCTGTTACACCTACTGATGGGAAGCCTCCTTCTGGTTCACCGTTCCAAGCTGGAGTATCATACATCCAAATGGCTCCTTGTATGTCATACCAATGATAGCCTGGAAAATGGTTTAAATTATTATAAAGCCAATTAATTTTATTCCACTTAGCAGATTGTGCCCATACCGGCAATTTATCTTGATATAACGATGAGTAAACATTCATATTATATGAAGTGCCAACTGTGATAGTTGTTTGATGATCTGCACAATTTGATGCATATAATCCATTATGAATATCATAGCCACTTCCTATAGTCGAAAGAGTTGCATCTACATAGCCCTGAACACCGTTAATTATACTTGATGGATTCCAACCAGTAATTTGATAAGTAGCGGTTAGGGGCAAATTCATATAAGGAGCTAAAATAAGATCTGGCGGATTTAAAGGATCATAACAGCTTCCTAATACAAAATCTGTTACTACATCTGCTCCAGTTGGTATTGTGCTAATATCTGCAAATGTCCAGCTTTTAAAGTATACGTAATTGAATAGAATCCCCTGTTTAACAAGAATATAAAGCTTAAATTCAAAATTATCTACTTGATTTTTATAATCACCGTACGTAACGGATAATTTATTACTAAAATTCAAAGAGTCAAGTGAACCATTGTTGAATGTGTTTTGTAGTGTTCCATTTTTCCAAACTTCAATTTGGAAAATAGCTGGAGCATCAATAAATCCATTTCCATTTCCCCAATTTGCTTGATGGGTATACAATGATCCGGCATAATCTCCTTTAGATTTTATGCAAAAGTCACCAAAGAACCATACCTGTCTTACAGTCAATTCATTTAATTGAAAATATGCAAATCCAAAATTTACAAAATTCTCAGGGACAAAACATACTACATCAATTTTTACTTCAGTTTTTAAATCTGTTCCTACTGTAAAAGTTTTTGCTAATGTTCCATTTTTACAAAAAGTAGCATATTCACTACCTATGTGTGGAGTAGCCGATATTAAAATATCATCATTTAAGTCGTTGGGAGTATTATTGTCATTGTAAACAAGAAATTCATTAAGTGTGTATGTTCCAGTATTAAGCTTTATGGAACTTGTCCATGGCAAGCCATTTACATAAAATACCGGAATCGATTTAAAATCGTCACTTCCTAATTTGTACTTGACATAACTTGCTGGTAAATCTGTGCAAATTACATTAGTTGATTTGAGTCCGCCGTTCTCTGAAACAGAATTTAGGTTGAAGGATACTTCCTGGCTAACAGGAGTTTGGTCTTTCTTACAACTAGTGAAAGTTGCGAGCATTAGAAGGAAGACAAAGACAACCATCTTCCCTACATGATTTAAAAGGTTTGTTTTTCTCATAATTTGTTTTAGTTATGTTAATTTATTTTTAAGGTTAATTGATTATATTATAATTTAATTGAAAAGTTTTAAAATTTTTACATAAAAATACCCGTAAAAAATGCGGGTTTAATAATCATTTAATCTTACTCGTGGTAAGATAAGATAATCTTCAGAAGTTTTTTTATCGAGAATAAGTGCCTGAATTGCTTCTTCCTTTGTGTGGAATCTGTTAGATACAAAACCCTTAAATTCAACTTGTTCAAGTGCTAAGTGCTTTTCACTTCCCATTACCCTGTTTAGTTCATAAACTACGAAATATTCTACTGCTTCCATATATTGAATTATTGAATTACATTTCGTTGAAACGATCCATCACTTTAAGAAAATCACTGCTTTCTTTCATCGTTGAGTATGCCTCCCATTCTTCATATGTGCCACTCCACTTAAAAACTATAGTGCCAAAACCATCGTTTCTGAATCTTATGATGTATATCGCTTCTACTTTACCGAAGGCTGAGAGCACATAAGATTCTGCGTTGCTGTACGCTGTGGGTCCTGTATTGAAGTAGTGCTGCTTCGAGTCTACTTTTTTTACAGTCCTGTGTGAATAAAGCTTGTCCCAATTTTGAATTACACGATAAGTTTCGACTTGTTGTTTGGGGTTAAGCGGATCGCTTAAATAAGATGGCGTCGATACCCAAAGGTTTCTATAGTGAGTTTTCATATAATTATTTTTTAACGATGTTTGAGAATTGATTATACACGTTTTAAAATGGAGTAACTTCTTTTTCTTCAGATTTTTTAGCTTCCATTGCTTTTGCCAACCAAGAGGGAATTCTGCGTTCGGTGGGTTCAATATATTTCATTCCTAATGCATCAAAAATAGCTTCTTCAGTTGCTGTTGCAATAGGCTCCATAGTTGCTCTTTTAAATAGTCCTTTTTGATTTAAAAGATAGCCTTTTTTCTTTGCTCTTCCGCGAGTCATAATATTGAATCCTTGTGGTCCTGTTAAGAAAAAATACATTCCACCGAAGTATTCAGGATCAGTACGATAAATATCAACATGTTCTCCAAGAATTGTTACTCGAATAATGTCTTTTCCTTTAACGAAAGGCGTGTGGCCTGGAATGACTGGGGTTTCTTCACCTACATAGATAACATCGAGATCGTGAAGATCTTCGGTTTTTCCACGTCTTACAGAACCTGCAAGGTAGAATTTATCGCTTAACGATTGTAAGTAATCAAAAATCTTAAGTGCTTTATTTCTATCCATAGTGCAAATATAAAACAATTACTTGAAAGAAAAAAATTTATTTTAATCATAAGTATCAGTCCAAGACTCATCTGTTAAAAGAATTCCGTTTTTAATTCCTTTGAACGTTTTATCTCTGAAATATGAACACTTATTGATACTACGTGTAAGACTTTCTTCACCATATTTTTTTACGTAACGTTTAACACTGTAACCGTTATTAATCACATATCTAACTTTTGTGCTTGCTTGTGAGCCATAACCCATATCATGCGAACTTGAACTTTCTTCCTTTTTTACTTTTGGTAACATATCTAATGCTCCAATATAATTATTGAAAAACTGAACAACTAAATCTTTACCTATCAATTGCTCACATCTACTTTTTAATGATTTTTGGAGAAGTTTCCCAAGTTTAGAAAAATTCTTCTGATTAATGAATAGTTGTTCTGAAGTTTGCCACATATCGCTGTTTGATCTTCCCGTACCAACAAATACATACACCGATCTTTCTTTTTTACTTGATGAAATTCCTTTGTATTCTTTTATAATAATTCCAGCACCATCCATGCTTGTATATTTATGAGGGAGCTTTTGATCAATGAGAGTAAAAAGCTCATCCTTTGCAGCTTTATTACAGAATGAAAGACCGAGAAATTCTCCTTGTAAACGTAGTTCATAAATATCGACAGTATAACCTTTTTCTGTTATACCATCCTGAAATGCATGAGTTTGCCCATACATATAATTCGTATCTTCGTTATAAGTTCCTTTGCTCCAACTGCCAAATACTTCATGAGCAAGATTATTTCCAATCATGCTCATTGATGATGGCGGGCCATAAACTTCATTTATAGCATTTAATGATTCTCTTACTAATTTCATTTATCGTCCTTAATTTTATATTTTATCTCCAATTCCAATCGCCTACACCACTTTCTGGATAATAATCTGGAACACCTGATTCTTCCTCTTCTTCATCTTCAGTTTCATCTTCTTCGGGATATTCTTCAGCATCTCTGTCTTCATTATCATCATGAAGAGACATTTTTTCAATTATATAGGCGGCAAATGCTTCTGTACTTCCTTTTCTTGGAAATAAATGATACATACGTTCTTCATCCTGTACATTTTCATCTATAAAAGAAGCAAGCTCAGATATTTTTTCGCTTGGTGAAAGACTTTTATTATTAAGTATTTCATAAAATTCAGGTTGTGCGTCATCGGGCATGAATTTATCCATTTTGAAGAATGCTTCAGAATAATCTCCGCCTATTGATTCATTTACAAATTTTGCTCTCATAATATTATTTTGTTTTATTTATTCGCAAAAATTCAAGAGTTTTTTCTTTATTTGTCCAATCAAATTTTTCCATTAGTGCAGATTTGTACATAAACACTTTAAGATGGCCAAGTTCTGCTCCTTCATCTAATCCAAATTCATTCATAAGATCACTTCCAGTAACTGGGATATCCCCAAATTTCATCGGGATTTTTCCTTCTTTCATATCCTGTATTACAGAAGCTACATTAGCAGGTATAACAATAGAGTTTGCTAGCATAGGTGAAGCTTTAAGTATGAGAAATACTCTCCATCTTAATTCAGATTCTAGCATGTGTTTAGTTATAGTAACAAATGTATTTCCAAGTACTTCTAGTGCACTTATCACTTTTGCGTTGCCTTTAAAACGTACTTTATAAAACATTGAGGGATTAACTCCACCCAATGTACACATTACATAATAAAATGAAACTGTATCTAAACCTTCAAATGGCTTAAAATCTTTTGTTGAAAATTTCTGGCCAAATAAAGCTTTATCTAAATTTGTTTTTTCGATTAATTCCAATGCAACTGAGGTAGAACCATGTTTCGATATGATTTTATCGAATTCCTCTTCTATTCTTTCACCTGCAATTTCTTCTATAAGATTGCAATGTGTTTTCATAAGAGAAAGAGTTTTTGGTTCGATACCAAATCCAAAACGAGCGGCAAATTGAATAGCTCTTATCATACGAAGAGGGTCTTCAATGAAAGCATTTACATCAGTTGCACGAAGTTGTTTTCTTAAAATATCACCAGTTCCGTTAAATGGATCGAGCAATTCTCCAGTTTCTATATTAACTGCCATAGAGTTTATAGTAAAATCTCTACGTTTAAGATCGTCTTTTATAGTCATTCCACTTGTGACAGTTTCGAATCCTTTATGTCCAATGCCTATTTTGCGGTCCATACGAGGAACGGCAATATCATAATCTTCACCGACATGTCCAACAGGACGAAATTTAAGAACTGAAAACGATTCTCCTGTAATTTTAGTTTGACCAAAGTCCTGAAGAGTTTTCTTTATGAATTCAAGTGAAAGATCTTCAATAACTAAATCTACGTCCTTTATAGGTTTGTGTAAAAATTCATCACGAACACAACCACCTACAACATAGATAGTTGCTTCATGTGAAAGAAGTTTCTGAATCCATTTTTCACGAGTAAGGTTTACGATTATTGATTTTAGCATAAAGATTTTTCTTTATTTATTATAGTGCAAATATAAAACAAAAAGTTGACACTAAAAAAAATTAATGTCAACTTTTATAAAAAAAACTTTTTGTAGTTCAACAAAAAATTTATCCCATATTATTTACTAAAGTATTAACTGTTCCATGAATCCAACTTCCAATGTCATCTACTTTAATTTCATTAAATAAAGAATCATCGCCAGCAAGTACTTTGTCAAAAATATTGACAAATATTTCATTTGGTGTTACAACTGCAAGTTTATTTGTGTTTTCAACTGTAGAATTTAAAAATCTTACAGCAACTGTATAAGAAGAGGTTTTCGTAATAATAGCGTTCTTTTTAAAAATATCTGGGAATTGATTTCCATCAATCCTACCATTTACATCAAGACGGACAAGTTTAAGTTTGTGCTTATCTTCGTCAAACCCAAGTACTTTATACAAAATCATTCCATATTCAGCATCAACATTGCCTCTACCTGGATAAGCACAATAGCAGCCCAATGTTATTTCATTTCCGATAAAATCTCTAAATTTCATATTAGTTATTTTACAATAATTTCAATAATTATGTCTTGAACCTTTGTATTACCTGCAAAATTAAGATCGATTGCGTGTAATGCAGCACTCCTTGAATCAAATGTATATGAAATATCGAAAATATCTCCGGTGTTACCGTTCCATTTTACAGAAGCCCATCCTATCAGGCGTTTTTTATATGCGATATATTCTTTTCTTCCATTTTTGAAAAGAATGGTTTTTAATTTGTATTTCATTTTTTAATATTTAGTTGACCACGTTGAGTCAGGTAAAAAATTATGTTGATTGTAAAACTCTAGTAATTCATATACAGGTTTCCATTCAGTTTCAGGATCAAAACCTGATTTATCTTCAAAAAGCACGTTAAAATAATACTTCTTGGTGTAATCTCCAAAGTTACCCTTAAATGAATCTATTTCCGGATTTTCATTTACGTATTTAAAATGAATATTGTTTTCTTCAAACACATTGAGATAGTATTCTATTTCGTTTGGGTAAGATGATGTGGTTAATATAAGAATGATGTCTTTTCGTTTACTTAGAAGTTGCAATGTTTCTTTAGCCCATGGATAAAAATCAGCATGAAAATGATCTTTTCGAAAGTTAGGTCTTAAAATTGTTCCATGTACATCGAATGCCCAATATGTTTCAAACCACTGTTTTTCAAAAGCGTGTTTGAACATTTTGTCAATCCATTTATCCATTGTCATTTTTTAATTTTAAAAAAATGAGCAAAACTCCAAGATTTTACTGGTTTAACGGGCTCTGTTGTTATTTCAGTAGGAAAGCTTTCTTCATTAGCAAAACTTACCAAGCGTGGATTAGGCAATTTGGGAGTTTTGTTTCGTATTTCATCCAGTAATTCATCCAGTAATTTCGATATTTTCTCGTCTTCATTGATTATTTGCGCCAAGAAATTTTTACAGGATTCTGAATTTTCCTCATATAAAGTTGCTACTATAGCTACGTGATTAGCATCAAAATTTCGCTGTTCTAAAGAAATTGTAATTTTTTTGTCCACAATATTTGCAATAAAATTCATTAGTAAATCCGTTGTAGAACATGCCATTCCAAGAGAATGAATCTTTCGCAATTTTATTGTCATTCCTTTTGCATTGCTTTCCTTTGTGCAGAAAAAGTTATTTCCCTGTAAAGGCTTCATATCTTCAAGATTTGCTGAAAGCTTATCAAGAACTTGAAATATTAATGTAGGGGTTGCTGAAGAATCTATGTAATCAATTCTATCCATTGAAATATTCTTTAATAAAAATTAAAGTCGATGTAAGTTCTATCGATATGTGACGAATAACGCCAAATCCGAGGTCAATTTTTAAAGTAATATCGATGCCCTCTTCGCCATAATCATTTGCTTCTGCACCTAAAATTACAGCGCTAGTTTCTTCAATACGCACGGTTTCTTTTAGATGAATATTAGGCTCATCTAAAAGAACAAGAAACTCATCAGTTTTTTTTCCAAAATGATTTAAAGACTTTAATTTCTTTTCCAACTAAAGTATCATTTAAAATTGATATTAGTGTTTTTTCATTCATATTTTTATTTTATACAAGTTCTATTTCATAATCTAAAGAATAAATTTCCATGCGTTCAATAGTTTTCCCATTATCCCGAACTAAAGGATTATCAAAAACTAATACAATTGTTTCGGCTTCATCAGCAGTAATTTCAGTAAGTTCAACATCTACAATTTTTACTTTAATTCTATCGGTTATGCTTCCTTCAATTGCCCCGAATCCGCCCATTCCCACTGATGGCAGGAAAAAATCTCTTGGATGTCTTGGATGAATTTTAGTTTTAATATCTGCCCACGTATGAATGTGGTACATGTAAATTTCTTTACCTACTAAAGTAGATTTGAATAAATCGATTATTTTCATTTTAGTTAAGTTTTGTAAGAGAAATTATACAAATATCACTCCATGCTATTAATTCTTTATGAGGATATATATACCCATGTTCATTATAACCTTTAACAATTGCGAACAAAATATTAGCTGATGTTTCATTGGCTTTTTTTCCAATTTCAACATCAATAGGAATATTAAATTGTTCATTTGCAGGTTGCCCACTAACTGAAAAATTTGCTAAAAATTGAGCTTTCATTATTCGTTTTTATTTAATTCGATAGTGTTATGCTTTAAAAATCTCCGTAAGTACGAATTTGTATTCCTTTTTTCTCAGCTACTTTCATTTTACTTGATGAAGAAGTATAAGAATCAGTTATTAAATATTTTGCGTTTTTCAAATCAGATTCTTTACAATTAGGAAAATTCTTGATGAATTCTTCTTTTGTTTTAAATCCAAAATCTTTTGGGCTTCCTGTCATACAGATATAAATCGTATCCTTATTGGTAGTATCCATAGGATGGTCTATCGTTACACCATGTGCTTCGAGAAAGGCTACACATTCTTTTATATAGGAATATATGTCATTATTTTGAAAGCCATCCACCAGTGCTTTTTCCAAACCTGCAAAATCATATTTCAATCCGCAATATTGACGAGCAACTTGTTCTGAAAGTTTTTTGCCAACTCCTTCATAACCCATAAGTAAAATTACTTGTGAATATTTCAAAGATTTGATGTTAGTGAAAGCAGAAACAAATATTTCATGTGACCGTGAACCTTTGCGTATTCCGTAGCGTTCCAAAGAAAAATCTTTATCTTTGTGATTTAAGAGAATCCATTGATAAATCCTGAACATATTTTTAAAATCCTTTGCAAATGGAAGAATTGTAGTTCCTCCTACTTGTTTGAGATCAAGAATTCCAACTGCTGCGCTGAGTTTCTTTGCAATACGACCAATGCAATCGAGATTATTACACATTAAATGAATGCCATCAAATGTAAGTTCACTTCCACAAGAAGGACAAATTGAAGGCATAAATTTTTGAAAGTAAGGAGATATCATATATTGATTGTATTAGAGTACAAAGGTAATACTTTTATTTGACAAGAAAAAACAAAAGTGCATATTTATGCATCGCCTACTTTAGGTTGTTTTATCATAATTGTTTAGACTTTTTCATATTAGTCAGCTGGTGAGAATTCAAAGAAATTTTATGGAAAGTGTCCAATTAATCTGCTGGCGAAAATATTACTTGTTTCACTTCGGGAATAATGTCACCAGCTTTCTGCACACTTAAAATTGTACCAACTTGAATTCTATTTTTTATTATATACCCTGCATTATAACCAGAAGCTCTTTTAACAGTTGTTCCTGCTAATCTAACTGGTTTTAATAAAATAACAGGTGTAAGTTCTCCTGTTTTACCTAAATTCCATTCTATGCCAACTACTGTGGTGACTGCTTCTTCAGAAACGAACTTTATCGCTATAGCCCAGTTGGGATCGTGGTCATTTTCTCCAAGGATTTCCCTTACTCCAAAAGGAAGAGTAAAAACAATACCATCTAAAGGATATTTGTTTAAATCTCTTGCTTTTATTGATTTAATAACTGATGGAATATAATCATGAAGACCAATTAATTCAACTTCCGTACTTGCAAAAATTGGATGAGTAAAATGAATATTTGATATATCTCTGTGTTTGCCATCAACAAGGAAATGTAAAGGTACAAGATTTATATCTGCTACCATATTGATATCGATATCATCTGCTCCAATTATACCTGCTACCGTGTTACGGGCGTTTTCATAAGTTCCTGTTCCAAGTTCCTTAGAATATTTTTCATTAAAAGTTTTGACAGCCATTACACCTTCACAACGTATTTCTGCCATTTCTCCATCATATACAAAGGTTTCTGGTAAGTGTTTGCGAAAACGGTCTGAAGCATCTTTTCCAAAAGCTCCATCTCCACGTGTTAAAACTGATTCCAATTTTCCATTACGATAAATAATGTTGATTGCCGAACCATCAAATTTAGGACCATAAAACATATACGTGAGTGTAGTTCCATGTTTTGCCAAAATAGATTTACGACTTGCTAACCATTGATTAAATTCAGTTTCACAATAATTAGTAATTCCTTCAACATCTTCCATTTGGAATTTACCAAGAGATTTCATTTTGTTAGGATGTTGAAAATCAAAATCCTTACGTTTTGAACCAACTTGTTCAACAACCTTTGAACCCAAATCTTTTAATTCACCTTCTAAAATATCAAATGCTGCATCTGACATTAAAGGATTACCATCATAATAAGCTATTTTAGCTTTAAGATATTGAGTTTCTAAATTCTGAATGTTCATATACTGATTGGATTAGAGTACAAAGGTAATACTTTTATTTGATAAGAAAAAACAAAAGTGCACTTAATTACAGATCAAGTGCACTTTTTACATTCAAGTGAGCAACAATGAAAATTGTTTTAGCTTTTTTACTCATTATTTAAAGTTTAGCGATGTTTCTTTGCGATACGAACTACTATTTCAGCCAAATCAACGTATTGTCCAGGAAGGAGAACTCTTTTGCAACTCTGATATGTTCCTGAACCATTAAAGTCACCGAATATTTTTTTGTTCAACTGATAACGATTACTATCATTTTTGTAGTGACGCCTTGCATAACCATTTGCAGTGATAGTATAAAAATCATCATCTTTATTTGCGGGGTCGGCGAATTTTAAATTTCCGTTAGCCTGTTTTAAAAGAAGAAGACCATTAGCTTCACATAATGTAATTGCATCGTCAATAGATTGAACTGAAAGAGTAGCACACGGGTCCGGTACTGAAATAGTAGCAGACGGGTCCGGTATAGCCTGTGTAGGTATAGATTCAACATAATCTCGGTGTCCATAGACAACAGTGAAATCCAAACCGGCAGCGATGGCGTTTGTAAACATACTGGTAGATACTTGATTCTGAGTGGCGAAGTAACCTTGATTTCGAAGTTCTTCTTTAATGTCCAATGTGGTGGTTGAACCATTTTTTGCAATTAATTCTTTTGCTGTGTCGATAACGACTTGATCATTTAAATTTTTCATAATGTAGATGTATTTATTCGTAATTTATTGATTAGTACAAAGGTAATACATTTAATTGACAAGAAAAAATAAAAGAACACTTAAAATAATTAAGTGTTCTTTTTAAAACAATTTTTAAACTATATTATTCGTTACATGATGTTCATTAAGTGCTGCTAAAGCTCCGT
>Ga0302284_1001332_pt1 | contig 11182 bp, 11 predicted proteins | sample III_Fen_E2_1_FD_198760 | JGI IMG/M metagenome (GOLD analysis project Ga0302284, IMG submission 198760) | Peat permafrost microbial communities from Stordalen Mire near Abisko, Sweden - III_Fen_E2_1 | ecosystem: Environmental > Terrestrial > Soil > Wetlands > Permafrost | place: Sweden: Abisko...
GTCAATAGCGATCGGGATGGTGGTCGATGATGCTATTGTCGTGCTTGAAAATATCACAAAGCATATAGAAAGAGGAAGCAGGCCCAGGGAAGCTTCTATTTATGCCACAAATGAAGTATGGCTTGCTGTTATTGTAACCACTCTTACAGTTGTTGCAGTATTCTTTCCTCTTACTTTTGTTAAAGGTCTTACCGGAGTGCTTTTCAAACAGTTAGGTATGATAGTGACAATTACGATCGTAACATCGGTTTTCGCAGCTATTACACTGACTCCGACCCTGAGTTCTCTTCTTTTGAAATGGTATCCTATTAAAAAAGATGCCAAATTCTGGACGTACGATGGAAGTATCAGGAAGTGGCTTAACGGGCTCGATCATTTTTATGAAAAAACCTTACGTTGGGCGCTTCATCATAAAACAGTAGTCTCAATTGTAGCAGTAGTAATTTTTATTGCATCCATGAGTCTGTTCAGTATTATAAAAACAGAGTTTTTTCCGCAAGCCGATGAATCAAGAATTTCAGCAACTATTGAGCTGCAGACCGGTACCCGGGTTGATCAGACAATACAGACAGCTGATTATTTTGACAATCTTATTAAAAACAAGTATCCTGAAGTTAAAATTATATCAACCTCAACCGGAACGGACGACCAGGGAGGGTTCGCTTCAATATTCAGCGCCGGAGGTACTCATACCATCACGTACAATCTGAGTCTGGTACCCATTGAAGCCAGAAAAAAATCTGTTTTTGAAATTGTTGAAGAGATGAGGGCTGATTTTGCCAAAAGGCCTGAGATTATCAACTTTACTTTGAGCACCTCCGACAATATGGGAAGCTTTGGAGGAAGTTCGGTTGATGTTGAGGTTTATGGATATAATATCTCTGAAACCAACCTGGTTGCTGAGGAACTTGCCAACAAGATAAAGAATGTGCAGGGAGCAAAGGACGTCAAGATAAGCCGCGCAAAGTCAAAACCAGAACTTCAGATAATCTTTGATCAGAATAAGATGAGTGCCAACGGTCTTAATACTGCAATGGTTTCAGCGGCTGTTAAAAACAGGGTGGATGGACTCACTGCAACGAGGCTGCGTCAGTTCGGTGACGAATATGATGTAGTAGTGCGGTTTAATAAAAAATCGAGAAGCACACTTACTGATATTGAAAACATTGGTATAACGAATCCAATGGGGCAAATAATAAGGTTGGGAGAAATTGCTCAGATAAAAGAATACTGGTCGCCTCCGAGTATTGAGCGTAAACGCAAGGAACGCATCGTAAGGGTTTCATTTACACCTTATAAGAGATCACTTACTGACATTCAGGTGGATGTGCAAAAAGCGATAGATGGTACAAACATGCCGGCAGGGGTGATGGTTCAGATTTCGGGAGCTATCAAGGAACAGATGGATGCGTTCATGGATATTGCAATGCTGATGTTGATAAGCCTTATACTGGTATATCTGATTATGGCTTCGCAATTTGAATCACTGAAGATGCCGTTCATTATTATGTTCTCAATTCCATTTGCCTTTTCCGGTGTAGCAATGGCATTATATCTTACCGACACGCCGCTCAGTGTGATCTCAGGTATCGGAGCAGTAATGCTTATAGGTATTGTTGTAAAGAATGCGATCGTACTCGTGGATTTCATTAATCTGATGCGCGAGAGAGGACACGAATTGTACGAAGCTATTGCGATTTCAGGCCGCTCACGTCTCAGACCTGTTATTATGACATCTGCAACTACTATTCTGGGAATGTTACCCCTTGCAATGAGTAAAGGCTCGGGTTCGGAATTATGGAGTCCTATGGGAATAGCAGTAATTGGTGGTCTTGTCTTTTCTACAATGGTCACACTTGTTCTTGTACCGGTTGTATATGCCATATTTTCAAAACATGGTGAACGTAATAAAAACATTGCCATCTATTCCGGATTGGATTTTATGAATGGAGATGGTAATGAAAATCAAAAGTAAGTCGATAAACTTAATTTTTTAATAATGAAAGCAATAATGATAATATATAACCAGGCTCATTCCGAAAAAGTAGAATACATGCTCGATAAACTGAATATTAAAGGGTATTCACTCTGGGAAAATGTACAGGGAAGAGGTACCAGTACTGGTGTTCCTCACCTCGGAACCCATGCATGGCCTGAGATTAATAAAAGTGTATTGACAATAGTTGATGATGTCCTTGTAGACACAGTTCTTGATAAAATTAAAAAAATAGATGCCGTGAATGAGGAGGTTGGTATCAGGGCTTTTGTGTGGGACATAATGAAGATGGTGTAAAACTATACTCACCCCCTTATTTTCCCCCTCTCTGCTTCGCAAAGAGGGGGAATTTTGTTAATGTAGATTGTTGTTTTTTAGAATGGTGCATTGATAGGTCATCAACAAAATAATATTAAAATACGAATCTGCACCCCTCTTTACGAAGTAGAGAGGGGCAGGGGTGAGTTCATAAAATAAAAAAAAGTTGCCTCAGTCCGAGACAGCTTTCATATTGAACTGGATTTTTGGGCTTATTCTTCCTCTTCTTCTTCTGAATATGCCTTGATAACAGAATCCTGAACATCTCCGGGAACTTGTGCATATTCCGCGAACTTCATGGAGTACATAGCGCGTCCTCCAGTTATTGAGCTGAGAGCTGTCGAATATTTATTCATTTCAGCAAGCGGAACTTTTGCTTTGATAACCTCAAAACGTTTTTCGCTTGCCATACCAAGAACCATACCACGTCGGCCCTGAAGATCGCTGATAACATCACCCATACGGTCGGAGGGGACCATTATTTCTACATCATACACAGGCTCAAGGATTTTTGGTCCGGCAATTTTGAAAGCCTGGCTGAAGGCATTTCTTCCAGCAAGCCGGAAAGATATTTCATTTGAATCAACCGGGTGCATTTTCCCATCATAAACATAAACTCTTATATCGCGGGCATAAGATCCGGTTAGTGGGCCAATCTCCATCTTTTCCATGATCCCTTTCAGGATGGCAGGCATAAAACGGGCATCAATAGAACCCCCAACGATACTGTTAACATACACCAGTTTTCCTCCCCAGGGTAGAGTAATTTCCTCTTTATCGCGTACAGATATCTTTATCTCTTTACCATTAATCTTTTGCATGGTTGCCTCTTTGGAGCCCTCTTCGAAAGGTTCAATAATCATATGAACCTCACCAAACTGACCGGCACCACCTGATTGCTTTCTGTGCCTGTAATCGGCCTGCGCAGACTTTGTAATTGTCTCACGATAAGGTATTTTCGGAGGATTGAAATTAGTGTGGATCTTATAAATATTATCAAGGTGCCACTTCATAATATTAAGATGGTATTCACCCTGTCCATGAACAATAATCTGTTTTAGTTCTTTTGAGTATTCTATGATGATTGTCGGGTCCTCAAGGTGAATCTTATTAAGAGCTTCCCCGAGTTTTTCATCATCACTTTCACTTTGAGCCTTAATTGCTGTCCTGTATTTAGGTTCGGGGAATTTAACTCCTTCATATTTCCAGTCATTCCCCTGAACATTCAGTGTGTGACCTGTTTTTGTGCTTTTCAGTTTTACAAATGCTCCGATATCTCCGGGGTGAAGTTCGGGAACCCTGGTTCTGTTCTTACCAGCGCATACATATAACTGAGCCAGTCTTTCTTTAGTACCATTATTACTGTTTACAACATCAAGGTTTTCGGTAACTTTTCCTGAATATACCCTGAAATAATGTATCTCACCAATATGCTCTTCAATTGATGACTTGAATACATAAACTGAGGCTGGTCCTGTGGTAAGCGGTTTAACTTCATTTCCTTTACTGTTAACCTGGAGAGGCATATCTGCAATTGACGGAGCTTCGTTAACTATGAATTCCATCAGGCTGTCAATACCAATATTGTGTTTTGATGAAAGGCATAAGACTGGGAACAGACCTCTTGTTCTTAATCCTTTGGCAATACCTTTTTTAATTTCTTCTTCTGAAAGAGTATCGTTTGAAAAAAACTGTTCCATCAGAGCTTCATCACTCTCAGCAGCTTTTTCAACGAGTGCACTATGTAATTCAGCAGCTTTTTCTGCCTGATCTGCCGGTATATCAGCTATTTCAGCTTTCCCTCCATCTTTAGAGTACCGGAGCATTTTCATTTTAAGAACATCAATAATAGAATTGAAGCCGACTCCTTCGTTGACAGGATACTGAATAAGGATGACATTGCTGCTTAATCTTTCCTTGAGCATCTCGATGGATTTCTCAAAGTTGGCTTTTTCGTGATCCAGACCGTTAATTACAATTATAAGTGGTTTGTTTTCTTTTTCTGCATGACGGAAATGTATTTCGGTTCCTACCTCAACACCGTTCTGAACATTAATTGTCATTACCGCAGCATCGGAGGCAAACAGCGAGGAGATTACTCCGCCGCTGAAATCATCGAGGCCAGGTGTATCAAAAATATTTATTTTATAATTCTGAAACTCAGTATAGAGAACTGTCGAAAAGATTGAGTTTCCATTTTCATGCTCAATCGGCCGATAATCTGAAACTGTATTATTTCCTTCAATTGTTCCTCTTCTTTCGATAATGCCCCCATTAAAAAGCATCGCCTCTGCAAGGGTTGTTTTGCCTGAACCTGAGTTACCCAGAAGGGCAATGTTTTTAATCTGATCCGTCTGGAATGTTTTCATGTTTCGCTGGATATTATATGTAATAATTTATTATAGTACTGTGTTTAGGAGGTGACAAAAATAATAATTTTTTAAAAACAGTTTAAGAAAGCAGTGAGAATTACAAATTTTTTATTTCCTTTGCACAAGTTTTTTGAAATACAGGAGTACCGTTTTTTCTTTCATAGTAAGTTTACAAAATGTTTTTCGTAGGGAAAGATCGGGAAGGAACCTGTTGCTAACTTACATTTTTAGTAAGATATATTGATTTTGAACATGCTTAAGGGTGTGTAAAATAACCTGAATATTTATTATAATCAGGCATTTGATACATATGTTATATATTGTTTCAAAAAATTATAGATTTGAATTTGATTTTTAAAATAATAACAATACCTTTGCAAACCATTTTTTTAAGTAAAATTTAATGCTAAAATAATTGGAAATATGCCGACAATTCAGCAATTAGTAAGAAAAGGCAGGAAGAAACTGGTAGATAAGAGTAAAGCACCTGCTCTGGATTCATGTCCTCAGAGAAGGGGTGTTTGCGTACGTGTTTACACCACAACACCAAAGAAACCTAATTCAGCTATGAGGAAGGTAGCCAGGGTAAGGCTGACCAACCAGAAGGAAGTCAACGCTTATATTCCGGGTGAGGGTCATAATCTGCAGGAGCACTCGATCGTACTGATCAGGGGCGGCAGGGTTAAGGATCTTCCAGGTGTTCGTTATCATCTGGTTCGTGGCGCTCTCGACACTTCAGGAGTTGATGGCCGTACTCAGAGAAGATCAAAATATGGTACTAAAAGGCCTAAGAAGTAACAATAAAGGAATAAGATAATGAGAAAGTCAAGACCAAAGAAGAGGATTCTGTTACCGGATCCAAAATACAAAGATCCGTATGTAACAAGGTTTGTGAATAATCTTATGTTCAGTGGTAAAAAAAATCTTGCTTTTAAGATTTTCTACGACTCACTTGAAATAGTCGGTGATAAATTTAAAAGTGAAGGCAAGACCCCGCTTGAAATATTCAAGCAGGCTCTTGATAATGTTACCCCTCAGGTTGAAGTTAAAGCCCGCAGGGTGGGAGGTGCAACTTTCCAGGTACCTATGGAGATCAGGACCGACAGGAAAGTTAGCATAAGTATGAAGAACATGATCTCATTTGCAAGAAAAAGGACCGGCCATTCGATGGCTGAAAGGCTGGCAGCAGAACTTATGGCAGCTTATAAGCTTGAAGGCGGGGCATATAAGAAAAAAGAAGATACACACAGGATGGCCGAAGCAAATAAAGCTTTTGCACATTTCCGGTTTTAGTTGATAATAAGCGGAGTTGGATAAAAGATAGATGGATAAAAACCTGAAATATACCAGAAACATCGGAATCATGGCCCACATCGATGCCGGTAAGACCACTACAACAGAGCGAATTCTGTTTTATACCGGTCGTACACATCGTATGGGTGAGGTACATGACGGAAATGCACAGATGGACTGGATGGTTCAGGAACAGGAGAGAGGAATTACTATAACTTCTGCCGCTACTACTACATATTGGAAATACAGGGGTGACGATTTTAAAATTAATATTATTGACACTCCCGGGCATGTTGATTTTACTGTTGAAGTGGAACGATCGCTAAGGGTTCTTGACGGAGCCGTCGCTGTCTTCTGTGCTGTCGGAGGTGTTGAACCTCAGTCTGAAACTGTATGGAGACAGGCAAATAAATATGTCGTACCACGAATTGCATTTATAAATAAAATGGACCGTGCAGGAGCTGATTTCTTCAGTGTGGTTCAGCAGATCCAGGAAAAGCTTGGTGCGAATCCTGTTCCGGTTCAGATACCAATTGGTGCGGAAGAGAATTTCATAGGAGTAATTGACCTTGTTCAAATGAAGGCCCTTATCTATTCGACCGATGCTGAAAATGTTACAACATTTGAAACAGTGGATGTTCCTGCAGATATGCTGGATGAAGCTGAGGAGTGGAGAGGCAAGCTTATTGAAGAGGTTGCCAATGTTGATGATACTCTTCTTGCCCGCTATCTTGAAGACCATGAATCGATAACCACTGACGAAATTTTAACTGCCCTTCGAAAATCAACAATTGACGGACTTGCAATTCCGGTTATATGTGGTGCTGCTTTCAAAAACAAAGGTGTTCAGAGCCTTCTCGATTCTGTTATCCAATTTCTGCCATCACCGGTTGATAAAGGCACAGTAATAGGAATTGATCCAAGAAATGATGAAGAAGTTATACGCGAACCGGATGATGAAGCTCCATTAGCCGCTCTCGCATTTAAAATTGCTACGGATCCGTTTGTTGGCCGGCTTGCTTTCCTGCGTATATATTCAGGGATACTAAGGGCAGGCGACACTGTGTTGAATGTGCGAACCGGGAAAAGAGAACGTATTAACCGTCTCTTCCAGATGCACGCAAACAAACAGAATCCGAAAGAGAGTATTTCGGCTGGCGATATATGTGCAGGTGTTGGTTTTAAAGATATCAAGACCGGTGACACGTTATGTGCTATAAACAAGCCGATCTTACTTGAATCGATGGATTTTCCCGAACCTGTTATTGGAGTTGCAATCGAGCCTAAAACTCAGGCCGATGTTGATAAATTATCAATGGCACTCAATAAGCTTGCTGAAGAAGATCCTACATTCCAGGTCAGAACTGATCCCGACAGCGGACAGACAATCATTCATGGTATGGGTGAACTGCATCTGGAAATTCTCATTGACCGTCTAAAAAGAGAGTTTAAAGTTGAATGTAATCAGGGAGCACCCCAGGTTGCATACAAAGAGGCAATTACAGGCACTGCTGAATTCCGTGAAGTATTTAAGAAACAGACCGGAGGCCGTGGAAAATTTGCCGATATGACTTTCGACTTAATGCCGGCCGATAAGGATGTGAGAGGCCTTCAGTTTGTAAATGAGGTGAAAGGTGGACATATTCCGAAAGAATATATTCCATCCATTGAAAAAGGATTCCGTGAAGCAATGGTCAACGGACCACTTGCAGGATTTCCTCTCGATAGCCTTAAAGTAGTACTCAAAGACGGTTCGTACCATCCGGTTGACTCCGATGCTCTTTCGTTTGAAATTGCTGCCAAGCAGGCATTCAGGAGATTTGCAGGCAAATGCAATCCTGTAATTCTCGAACCCATCATGTCTACAGAAGTAGTTACTCCTGAAGAATATGTTGGTGAAGTGATCAGTGATTTCAACAGGAGAAGAGGAAAAGTGGAAGGTATGGAATCGAAAGCAGGCGCAAGAGTCGTTAAAGCAAAAGTACCTCTGGCCGAAAAATTCGGTTATGTTACAGTACTCAGGACTCTTACATCAGGCAGAGCAACTTCAACAATGGAGTTCTCTCATTATGAACAGGTACCTGCAGAAATATCAAACAGAATTGTAGAAATGACAAAAGGAAAAATTCTTTAAAAGATGAGTCAGAAAATTCGCATTAAACTGAAATCTTATGATCATAACCTGGTAGATAAATCTGCCGAGAAGATCGTAAAAACAGTAAAATCTACTGGTGCAGTTGTAAGTGGACCTATTCCGCTGCCAACCCATAAAAAGATTTATACAGTACTTCGTTCGCCGTTCGTTAACAAAAAAGCAAGAGAACAGTTTGAGTTGTCATCGTACAAAAGGTTGCTCGATATATACAGCTCAACACCGAAAACCATCGATGCACTGATGAAACTTGAGCTTCCAAGCGGAGTTGAAGTAGAAATTAAAGTGTGAAACCAGTAAAGTATAAAAGAGATGCAGGGATTAATTGGTAAAAAAGTAGGAATGACCTCCATTTTTGATGAAAATGGAAAGAATATTCCATGTACGGTTCTGCAAGCCGGTCCATGTGTTGTTACTCAGGTTAAAACAGTGGATAAAGATGGCTATTTTGCTGTACAACTCGGATTCGAAGAAAAAAAAGAAAAGCACACTACGAAAGCTGAAATGGGACATTTCAAAAAGGCTAATACAACGCCTAAAAGAAAAGTCATTGAATTCATCGGCTTTGATGAAGGTCAGTGTAAAGAGGGAGATGTTCTTACAGCAGAACTTTTCAGATCCGATAGTATAGTTGATGTCAGAGGCTGGTCCAAAGGAAGAGGATTTCAGGGTGTTGTAAAACGTTACGGTTTCAGTGGAGTAGGGGGAACTACTCACGGACAAAGCGATAGGCTAAGGCATCCCGGTTCACTTGGTGCTTCATCATTTCCTTCAAGAGTATTACCTGGTATGAGAATGGCAGGGCGTATGGGTGGCAATCAGGTGATGGCAATGGACATGAAAGTTGTGAAGCTAATGGTCGAGAATGATATAATAATTGTAAAAGGATCAGTCCCGGGTCCAAAAGGTGGTTACGTAATAATTACAAAATAATGGAATTAGCTATTCTTAATACCAGTGGTAAAGAAACCGGAAGAAAAGTCGATCTTAACGACGCAATTTTCGGTATAGAACCTAACGACCATGCCATTTATCTGGATACAAAACAGTACCTGGCCAATCAAAGGCAGGGTACCCACAAAGCCAAAGAGCGTGGTGAAGTAGCAGGTAGTACAAGGAAGATTAAAAAGCAGAAAGGGACAGGTACTGCACGTGCAGGAAATATCAGGAACCCGCTTTTTCGAGGAGGAGGCCGGGTATTCGGTCCTAAACCAAGGTATTATGGCTTCAAGCTTAATAAGAAAGTTAAACAACTGGCCAGAAAATCAGCGCTTTCATATAAAGCTTCAACAAATAATATTATTGTACTGGAAGACTTCTCTTTTGAGTCCCCTAAAACAAAGGAGATCATCGAAATGGGAAATAACCTGAATACTGTAAATAAAAAATCAGTATTTGTTTTACCGGAACAAAATAATAATATATATTTGTCATCCCGAAATGTACAAGGGGTTGAAGTTATAATAGCCAGCGAATTAAGTACTTACAAGATAATGAGGGCTTCAACATTGATACTTGTGGAGAGTGCAGTTGACGTTTTACAGGCAACATTTGAAAACTAGAAAAATTTGAGTAATGAATATTTTGCTAAAACCTATTGTAACGGAAAAGATGACAAGCCAGGGCGATAAATTTAATCGTTATGGTTTTCTCGTTGCCAGAAGCGCAAATAAGTTACAGATAAAAAAAGCCGTTGAAGAATTGTACAGTGTTACAGTTGATTCGGTAAATACGATGCGTTATGGCGGGAAAATAAAATCCCGTAATACCAAATCGGGACTTCTTACAGGAAAAACATCAGCCACAAAAAAAGCTGTTGTAACACTTGCAGAAGGAAATAAAATTGATTTCTATAGCAATATTTAAAAACCTATATGGCAGTCAGAAAGATCAAACCTGTAACACCAGGTCAGCGACATAAAATCGCAAGCACTTTTGATACTCTCACAAGTGCTGTGCCGGAGAAATCCTTACTTCGACCGCATAAAAATTCAGGAGGAAGGAACGTTAACGGCAAACGGACTATGAGATACATCGGAGGCGGTCATAAAAAGATGTACAGAGTTATCGATTTCCTCAGGGAAAAAGATGGCATGGCGGCAACAGTAAAAACTATCGAATACGATCCTAATCGTTCTTCGAGAATTGCCCTTGTTGTCTATCAGGATGGTGAGAAAAGATACATTGTAGCGCCGGTAGGGCTTCAGGTTGGTCAAACATTGATGTCAGGCAAAGATGTTGCTCCTGAAATCGGAAATACACTGTTTCTCAGCGACATACCGATGGGTACTATTATTCATAACATCGAGCTTAAACCTGGCAAAGGTGGTGCAATAGCCCGCAGTGCAGGGACCTATGCCCAATTGTCAGCACGTGACGGGAAATATGCAACAATCAAGCTACCTTCAGGGGAAACCCGATTGATTTTGACTACCTGCCGTGCAACAATAGGTACAGTTTCCAATCCTGACCATAACCTAGAGAGATCAGGTAAAGCAGGTCGCTCACGCTGGCAGGGACGTCGTCCAAGAGTAAGAGGTGTGGTAATGAACCCGGTTGATCACCCGATGGGTGGTGGCGAAGGAAGAGCATCAGGCGGACATCCAAGATCGCGTAAAGGTATTCCTGCAAAAGGATTCAAGACCAGGGATAAGAAAAAATACTCTGCAAAATTCATTGTTGAAAGAAGGAAAAAATAACTGATATATTATGAGTAGATCAATTAAAAAGGGCCCTTTCATCGATTTCAAACTCGGCAAGAGAGTTCTTGAAATGAATGAAGGACAAAAGAAATCGGTGATTAAAACATGGTCAAGAAGATCCGTTATCTCACCAGATTTTGTCGGACATACTATAGCAGTTCATAACGGGAACAAGTTTATCCCCGTTTACATTACGGAAAATATGGTAGGACATAAGTTGGGAGAATTTTCACCTACCCGTACCTTCAGGGGTCACTCTGGGAATAAATAAGTAATGTAAACATTGAAAAATTATTAGAAATGGGTGCAAGAAAAAGAAATACAGCTGACCAGAAAAAAGAGGCCGCCA
>Ga0302284_1001335_pt1 | contig 11166 bp, 3 predicted proteins | sample III_Fen_E2_1_FD_198760 | JGI IMG/M metagenome (GOLD analysis project Ga0302284, IMG submission 198760) | Peat permafrost microbial communities from Stordalen Mire near Abisko, Sweden - III_Fen_E2_1 | ecosystem: Environmental > Terrestrial > Soil > Wetlands > Permafrost | place: Sweden: Abisko...
CCCCAACCACAACCTCAAACACAACCTCAACCCCAACCACAACCCCAACCCCAACCCCACCCCCAACCCCAACCCCAACCCCAACCCCAACCCCAACCCCTGATTAGACTCTTCATAAAATCAATTACTTATTGATTGTTTTATGTTTTATAATAAGTTTTTTTCTGATATTAATTCTTTCAAAGTGCATCTTAGAAAAGGAAATACTTTTTGGATATTATTTATTTAACAAATTTTTTAACCTAAATTCACTAATTTGGTATATTATCCTTGAAAAAAAGAAAAGAACTATTTATAGAGTGGGGAGGATTGCTTAATTAAAAAGAACTTAATTTATTATTCTTAAGAGTTAATTTTTATTATTCAAGGGAATCGGTTGTTTTAATTAAGACCATATTTAAATAGCATAGCCTCTTTTTCGAGAATCTCTCTCTCCCGCTCTTGGTTCTTATAATTCTAGCACGGAACATAACTATTGGAACTACAAGATATTAGCCAATATTCGACTAGGCCATTTTACTTGTTCTAGATGACAGTTCAATAATCTAAAAATAGGTTAAACTTTTCTGACTTAAAAAGCATGCTGATTTTTCTAATATTTTCATAAACTAAAATAACCCCAATAATTCCCTCAGGAATAAAAAGAAAAACCAACCTTAAATTGCCATAAACATGTCGCCAAAAACAATCATGCCTAAAAATAACATCTTGATTCAACTCTTCTTGTTGTCCTTGCTATCTGGGATGGCTTTCGCAGATGCAAATTTTGTCTGCTTCCTTAATAAATGCTATGATTTTAAGAACCCCAAACTCTCATGCTCCAGTGAGCAATGCTCGGAATTCTTGAACCACTAAGATTAACTTCAGATTATCATATATTTTGATCATTTCTTTTATTTCGTTCCAAAACTCACTGAAATTCAAACAAACAATTCAACTTTAGCTACTATTCAATTCATTAGAGACTCGTTTTTCTAAATTAAATAATTCTTCGGGTTGAGTCCTGATATCGAAGAATGCATGAGTGATAAATGCTCCTTGGTGATCAAAGAAAAGATCGAAACTGCCTTCAATGGGTATCCTTGTGTTGTCTCTTTAGTAAGGTTCTTGGATGTTATGCTAGAAAAAGCTGGTTTTGAGAATTGCAAAATCTTATGCAGCAGAAACTAGGCTGAAACTAATTAAGATTGCTGGAACTGCATTGCTCACGAATTCTAGCTTTCAAATGAGGTAAAAGAAAAAGATTTGGAGTCGTGCGCAGTTTAAAGTCTAAATTTCTAAGGTTTCTCAGCATCTAAACTTTACAATTTCTTTAATTAAATCAAGAAAAAGATGATAGACTATTCATTAGAATAATACCTCTGAAGAGGATTTTATGAGAAATTAAATAAATTCCTTGAGTCATTGTGTTTTTTATGTTAAGATTTATTCGACTTTTAAAATGTTGATTTCTTTTTTTTCTTCCAAAATCATCCATAAAATGGGGGGAGGGGAGAATACTATTTTATAATTATTATCAAACCAATTAAAGGATTTTAACCTTTGTCAAATTGGTATTGAAGAAAGTTAAAGTATTTTCAAGCATCAATCAAAAATACAAAAAATAGTTTAACATCTTAGTATTTGTATATTAGAACATCACCAGAGATACTCAATAAATAATTCAATAGAGTTAAACAGGTAGTGCATTTCAGATATTAATTTCTAAAAAAAGAAGAAAAATAAAATGTTTTGTTTGCTATTTCCAAAACAAGAAAAGGAAATAAAACAAAAATAGAATAAAAAACACAATAATTCAGATAGTTAAAATAACTACATTAATAATTATTTTTATCCTTTTGAGAATAAATAATTAGATTGCCCTAAAACTTTCTTGTGTTCTTAGATTCTTAATGTAAAAATATGTGTGCTAAAAATAGATTGATTATGAAATATTTGAAGCATATCAATATCAATTCGATAAACTTAAAATAAAACCTAATTAATTTTCGTTTGCAATTGAATTGTTATTGCTCTTATTTTGAAAAAAATAATCCTTAATCTCAAACTTTAAGCAGTCTGCTATTTTTAGAAAAAAGAAGTTTATTTTTAAAGGGTACTTTTACCAAGAACTTTAAAATCATAATTAGACCCAATCTTGTTAGTTCTAATACATCATTTAATGCCTATTTTAAGCAACAAAGTTAATCCTGCTAAATATCTAAATTTAGCATTATTTAGTTCTACTCTTTTCTAAATTCCATTGCTTTAAACTTGCAATTAATTGAAATACTTAGCAAAACCTTAACCAAATAATAAAAAAAGACAACAAAATCATAAATAAAACAACAGCAACAAAAACACATGAAAACCTTGATAAGTTTCTTGTTGATTCTCTTGATCTTGGAAAGTGTATCTTCAAATAATGATGGGAAGATTTGCTTCGAAGGCTAGTGCCATCAGTTTGAAAACGAAAAAATCAATTGCACTTTTCTGTCATGCAATAGCTATCTCGATGATTAAGAGAAATTTCATTTTCTTTATTTTTTTAGCTATTTCTTGAATATCAATCAGAGATTCCAAGATATTTCTAAATTAGAATCGAATGAGATCACATTCTAGTTTATGAAAGATTCCTTGCAACAATTCAAGATGTTTTTCAATCAAAACTATGAAATAGAGATCTGTATGCGAAAATTCTGTGCCTTTAATCCTAAAGAAACACTTAAAAATCGGTTTAATGGATATCCGTGTCTTCTTTAGATGATCCGATTTATTCAAGTTCTTTTAGATAAGTCTACTTCTGAGGAATGTAAGTTTTCTTGTGCTAATAAACAAGCAGATATTTCGAATGATTGCTGGAACTGTATTCATGTTGAGTTGACGTTATTAAACGAAAAACCAGAAGAATATTTGAATCAATGTGGTGATTTAAACTAAAATCTCCCAGAAAATTAATCTTCTTTACTTCGGTATTGGTTTAATCAAATCTAGAAAAAAGTATTAGAATACTAATTTTAATGATAAAGCAGTCATGTTTTATATAAATGTGTTGTACTGAATAAACTTAGTTAAAATCAGCATTTAGTTATTAATTTGAGAAACTTAAAGATTGATTTAATTAGTTAGGCAAACAAAAATAAATCAAAAAATTTCTGAGGGATTACTTTATTCAAGTTAAAATATTAAATAAATATCTTTTGCTTCTTCGATCCAAGAGAGAGAACACTAATTTTATCTGAACATACGTTTTGAGACAAACGGAAAATTAACAGTTTTCCTCTTATTTGGGAAAAGGCATATTTATTTGATAACAAAATGAAAAGACATTAGGATTTCATTTTAAAAATTTTTTCAATATTTTATCTTGTGCTTCAATAAGCTCTAGATGATTAAATGTTAGAACTACTTTGATAAGGATTCACAAACTTCATAGAATACAAAATAATTGGGCTTAGTGTAAAACACCAAACTTTGATTTTTCAAAAACAACACTTGCAGTTCAAAATCAAATAAAAATACAATTGTTATCTTTTCAGGAAGCTGAATGCACTCTAATTTTTAAGAGTTTTCAGGTTTCTACTTATGAATCTTTTGAAAGAATTTGGCTTAGAATAGAAGAGCTAAAGTAAAGGATGAAATTTCTAGATTATTAGATAAATTATTTTTTTTCAAGGCGTTTCTAAATGAGGAGTGTACTCGATTTTATGAATAGCATCACTGAATTACACTCTTCTCTTCATAGTATCTGTTAATTGCAGCGTACTCTTACTCATGTCTGCTTTCTTTAAAGATTACTTCAATTCAAAATCATCTTTAAATTCTTCATTTTCAAAATTATAATCGTTGTTGTTGTTGTTATTTTAGCTAAAAATATTAACACGATCTGTTCTTATCAGACTAAACGCCCTTCCTTTAGCTATTTTTAAGCTATTTATGAATCTCGACGATTAAGAAGAACTTTAGTGTCTGTGAAGAACCACTTAAGGAGGAGGAGGAAGATATTTCACAGATGGAGAGTTATTCTTACTAATAGTGTTAGTCATACAGGTATTCATCGAGTTTTATTTATTATCAAGAACACTTTTAGCAGACGATTTGAGACTACTTTTTTTAAAGATATTCGATTGATCTTTGTTTTCTGGAGGGCAGTTTAGTTACCCGAAGGAGAAGGAACCAAGCAGGCTAGAATTATTCAAGCTAGGAATATTTAAGTTCGTGATGATTTAACTCGAACTATTTGAATTTAAGTTGGTTTCATCTCGAGCAGCTTGATTTCGAGCTGAGATTCGTTTTGATGGATTGAATTGCTAGGATATTCGATATTAGTTGGGTCCTTTTTCTGAAGGTACTTTTTAATAAATTTAAGGGCAAGAAGAGTTTCTCATTTACTGTCTTCTTTCCGGTTATGGGATGCTATTACTAGCCTTTAAATACCTTGTGAGAACGTCATTTTTTTTCACCTAAAAATTGCTTTCTAAGTTGATTTTTTTGTCAGAAAATACATTTCTATGGATACTCTCTGATGACATTGATCGCATTGAAGCTTCTGCTACTTGCTCAACATTCAGAGTACCACTGAACTAATTCCCCTTATCGTGTTTCACGACTGTAGGTTATTTAGGAAATTGTGCTCTTTCTTTTAAGATTTATGAGTTTCTATTGAATACATGTCTGGCAGCTTCTCCTTTGACTAAGAGTAAATGATCTAGAATACCCTTTTGTAGAATAGCTTTCTTCTCAAACTATTAGCTGAAAAAGATGCTTTGATTTTTAAATTTAGACAATTTGATTTCAGGACCCTCTCCATTTGCTAGTAGCGATGAGAAAGGTTTCCTTGCAATGAGCATATTTGTTCTTATTATTTTTGTTTGTTTTGTTTTTTTGCGGAAAAATAAAAATTCCAAAGAAGAAATTCTGATTATAAATTGTGTGTGTAGGATGGTATGTGTACCTTTCGCTTACAAAATCGATTTTGCCCAAATCAATTAATTTGTTAATCGACTAAAGATCCCCTCTTCTCAGGAATAAAACATAAACTTTTCTGAATCTTGAATTTGTTTATTTTGATACTTGCAAAAACACATAATCCAAATCATTAAATCTTAATGAAATCAAATGCTCCTTCTTTTTCATCCTGTTTCTTTTCAGTCTTTGGGGGTTAATTCTACGGAATTGGAACCTAACCATAACCTTAAGGGGGTTAAGTTCCGTAAGGATATTATTATCCAGGTGGAGCGTTGAATTGTGCAGGATATGGCTAAGGTGGATAAGGATATTGTTATTATTGTTGGGGATATTGATTGTAAGCTGGATATGGCTGATATTAAGGATATGCTCCATTTGGATAACCTGGAGGGTAAGAATATGGCATTGGAGGATATCCCATTGGAGCATTTTAAGAATATCCAATGAATTGAGGGTTTTGAGGATATCCAACTGGTGGATAACCAACAACATGGTTTTGTTAGTTGTATCCCATTGGTGGTTATGGCTATTAAGAGATGTGTACATTGTTGAGTTGTTTTTCGATCAATTCCTGTTATTATTGTTGTTGCTAAACAGTAATATTGCTATTTTTATTCTGATCTTGTTAATTTATTTGCTATTCTCCTGGTGTATTTTTCTTTATGAACTTGAAAGCGCTTGCTTTCTTCTCTGGCTATTGTTCTTACTATTGCTATTATGGCTAATATGTTCCTACTTCTTGAGGGATATTTTACAAGAGATCCTAGTTTGTTGCGGGTTCAGCTTATGGTTGTTCTTCAGCTGGTACTTGTTTATTCTTTTTGAGAAAACCAAAGGCTGTTTTTTTAGGAGGATCGAGAACTTGAGGTGCAGGTATCACTGCCATTTTCGGTGAATCTTCAATTAAAGCAACAGGTTATGACTGAATAGGAGCTTATTATTAAATAGGTGCTTCAGCGAACGCAGTTTTATACTCAAATTTCACATCAACCTTATTTTAAAACAAACAGGCATTTATATTTTTTAAATTTTAAATAAATTTGTGGGTTTTCATACTGGGATCGAAGCGGTGGCAGAAGGATCTTTGATGAGAGTAGCGATTAAAGACAATTCTTAAGGGAAAACTCCATTAATGTCATCGGTAGGCAAGGGAGTTGATAGAACCATCTAAAGATGATGGTGAAAGTAACTTTAATATTTTGGTACCTTTCTTATCAACTCTTAAATCGCATAGACTCCTCTCTATTTCGAAGGGGAAAATGTTCAATTTTAATTAATTGCTTTTTTTTGCAGAATATTAAGAATTATTTTTACTATCTTTTGCTAAAAAGGAAGAACATTCTGCTGAATTATATCAATTAAATGGCTAGAAAGAATCTGCTTCTGTATGTTTTGTGAAGCTTGGACAAACTCATCGAGCATATCCTGAGATTGTTTGAGACGCATTCCTCCTGGAGAAACGATGTCTTCAACTAATTTACGCTCGTATTGTCTGGAAAGATTAAAAAACCAAAACACCAATGATTTTTTGTGTGAAAAAAAGTTGATGGAAAATAATTATGCAAATTTTAAAGAAAAAAAAGGACTAACTTACATGAGGGGATTATTAAGTTCTTATCCAGTCAGCAACTACCATTCACTCACGAGTTTGAATTCCTTTGACATCGGGATGTCATATTGTTACCTATCACACAAAGAGGGTTTAAATTAGTTTTACCATCTTAAAAAATCAAATAATTTTTAATAAAAAGAGTAATTTTCTCTTTCATTCCTCCATCTCTCTCTCTCTCTCTCTACTACTTTGAAAAACCATTGGTTGGCTTTGATGAAGTTATCTTAGCAGCTTATGACTACTGTTGCTGTTCCTGTTGATTAGGTTGATCTCCTGATGGGCTAATTTGAGTGGTAACTGTAGTTTTTGCAGTAACCACAGGCGCAGGTGGCTATTCTTTCTTCAAGAAATTTGGTTTTCCCTTGGATGCTGTATTCACAGCAGCTGAAGCAAGTGACTCATTCTCATTTTTGTCATCCCAAACTAGTTCAGTAGATAATAATAAGAACATTTTGTTGAGTTCTTTATATTTTCACTTTGCATTAATACATTATTTTTATTTTATTTTTACATCCTCCATAGCTGCTGGTATCTTAGGCTTGTTGCTAACCTGTTTATTTTTTTAATAAAAATCCAATATATTAACTCATTCACGTTTATGTTTTAATCAATGTGCTACTCTTTGATTATTCAACAGGAGTTGTTTCTTCTTTCTTCTTGAATTTGTTGAAGTTCGGCTACATATTTGAAAAAAAATAAGCTTAGAAATCTATTAATTGATATTGTTTTTAATTATTCTTATGATTATCCTTCTTTTTCCAAGGGTTTTGCTGCTTTAAAACTAATTAATAAAATTCTTCTCAAGTAATTTTCAATGGAATTTAAAATGCTTCAAATAAAGATTTTTTTTCTCGGGTATTAGACAACTTTTATACTAATTCTGAATCTAAACTTGTGTGCGCAGTAGAGTATTTAATTTTTATCAATACTTATAAATGAGGAAAAGCTCAGAAAATAACCTGCTAAATGTGATTATTTAAGAAAAAAGAAATTAAATGAAAAATAGTTTTTTTAGCGAATTAGGATGATTGTGTTTTTTATTTTAAATAACAAAAAAAATTAGCTTTTTTTTAAGAAGATACTTATTTCTTCAATTGTGCAAAAATTAGCTTTTTTTCACTTTCACTGAACTCTCGGTGTAAGCATTGTTGTTTTAGTTCTTTTGTTTGACTTGAGTAACAACTTGATCTCTTCAGGATTCAGGAACTCAAAGAAGATTGTGGATTTTTGAGCTGTGAAGGAATAGAATGAAGTATTTGGGAAGATAATCGAATATGCTGAGATTGTTCTTTCTGGCATTTGATCTTGTTCATTCTGAAGATTTGGGCGCAGTAAAGCATCCTACTAATAAGCGCTTACTTATTCCTATCCAAGTTACTGCGAGGCTGAAGGGCGAACTGTTCTACGCTCTAAGTCATTAGAGCTGACTAGTTTAGAAGATTAGGCACCGTCATTTTGCACAATATTCAAACATATCTCGCCTAAAAAAAGTTATGTTGCAAAAATAACTCAATTTTCTCAGCAAAGTCTAATCTAATTTTGTTGCTTAATTACCTTTTGCTAGGATACCTCCTGAAGGGCACTCAAATGTAGCTCCCTTTTTGACACGACGGATGATAGTCTTGCTGACAATATCTTCGATTTTGTCAATATCGAGGCTGCTTAAGGGCACAAACTTCGAGTAGAATATCTTGCTGAGATACGGTAAACTTTCTCGCAGAATATGATTCTCAACTTCATGATGGCATCTCACAAATTACATGAGTTTCTAGAGATTGATCGATCTCGCAATAATCATGCAGTCAGCTTAGAACTCTGTGTTGACAAAAAATGTCAAAATTTCTTAATCACTCTGAAATCCCTAATTAATTCTTATTGTTACCTGTGTAGTATTTCGTAGAAGTTCCAAGGAGTTATTAAATAGGGAGAATATGGCCAACACCTCTTTTGATCGAAAACTTTCCTAATTCATTTTTGTAATTCTCTGTACCAACACCTCTGAGAATGACATAAATATGACTGGCTTTGTCGCTTTACTGGATTGATATTTTAAGAAATAAAGACGAATAAATATGAAGGGTAATGTCAAAATTTGTAAAAGAAGAGTAAGTGTTACTTTGAACACATATTGATCTGGTGAGAATCGATCTTCGATGGATTCAGATATGATAGCATCAAAATCTTTTCTGTTTTTGATGTGCTAACTTAAGAGCTAAAATAGTGGCTAAGCCTTGATGAAATCTTCAAACTTCATCTCATTCTGTTAGAAGCATCAAACAGGTCAACCAGAAATCAGATTTATGCTACAAATAGAACTGTGTTTTACCCATGAAGGAGTAAAATTATTCAAGACAATAATATTCTGATCAACTTTTTTCTTCAATTGGAAGAACTCCTTCTCATCCAGTTATCCTTGCTCTGCCTTTTACTTAATGACATCTACAAGCAAACATTATCAAATCCATCTATTAAAATAAACTCTTTTCTTCACTTTTGCTTGTTATTACCTTTCTGATAATCTAGTATGTTATATGCAACTTTTTTGGTTCTGATCGACTCGCTGATTTCAGGGAAACTCAAATCAAGATATTCATCTAAATATCTCTTTGCGGCGAAGATATTTTCTTCCGCTTCAGTCAAGATAAACTTGACGTACTTCGGATCATATTTTGTCTAAAAAGCAAATCGATGAATAAAGTGAAAAATATTTATTTCTGTATTACAGCAAGGAGTCCAGTTTCAGCAATTTTATGTGCTTCAATGTAAGAGTGCACCATATCATAAATGCATGAAATGTGATAGAAAAGCTATTACTTCGCCCATCTTCCAATGATAGTCCAATTTCTCATCATGGAATACAAATTAATCTATCCATCAGAGAATTATCGCATAAGATATGTCCAGTTATTCATTTACGAGCTTTCTATGTCTAAATCCCAATCAACTGCTTCTAATAGCCGCAAGTAGCTTTCACCTTAGCATTGATTTTTATCGAACAAATCCCAAAATGCTAACTGTTTAAGTTTAAAAGAATTAATGTTAGTTTTTTCAGTTAAAAAGCAATACGCTATTATTGAATATTTCTCTTGATTCAAATACCTTCAACCTCTTCAAAAAGATATTTCTAATAAATGTTAATGTCTCTTCATTTAGTTTGAGATTCTAAACAGCTTCACTTTCATCGTCGTCATCTTCTTCTTCAAGATCATTCTCACTGTCTTTATCTTCTTGAATGATAGGGCTATTGTCATCCCCATCACTATGGTAGTCTTTCTTTTTTTCAGTCTCTTTCTTACTTCCTTCTTCATCGTCTTTCTTATTGATAAGACTTTACAAAGAAAAAGATACAACGCATGTTTCTCATTATTTTGAGTTAATTTCATGAATATTTCTTTCATTTGCTTATTTTTTACACTTCATGCAATTCTTAGTGTTCCTATTTGTCAACAGATTTAGTGCCTTTCTGCTGTTCCTTCAGACTTTTGAGCTATTCCTATTCTTGCTTTTACAATTCTTCCTATTATGCTTGTTCGATCTTCTTTTATTCCTGGACTCTAATATCCAATTGTTAAATGTACTCCTGCTGCTTTTAGGCACCTGAGAGAACAGTCACTTCGTTCCAATCAGCATTCTTAAGGTATTTGCTCTCTTTCAAATCTTCAACTTATTATTCTACTTCTTCCTTAAAATCTTTCTCCAGGAAATCCATGAATAATTTATCTTTCAATGAAGATGTAGCTGTCACTTTTAAGTACTACACCAAGTACTTGATCGAAGAGCCGTTTACTGTTTCAAATATAATCAGGATTATATTATTTTGTGTTTTGTACAATAATAATAATAATAATAATATCAGTAGTTTTTTATTATCATTTTGATTTTAAAATAGCGTAATGTTACTTAGCAAGGTGAGTAGGCAATTACCAGAGACTTCGAATAAGATCTAAATGATAATTCAAAGAGACAATACAATTAAGAATTAGATAAGTTACCTGATAATTGTCTTGTTTAATGTTAACACAATATAATAAAAATTTACAAGTCTTCTCATTTCTATGTTGTAATGTGTGTCTTATGCAACGATGAGAGCAATAGAAATACCAATAGCTCCTTTAAGTCCTCCATACGCAAGAATAAATACCTCCTTCCAAGTCAATCCATAACCAAGCTGCTATAAAAACCGCATAAAAATTGACATAGCACCTAATCTTGCAACCATCGAGCCAATGTAGATAATAAATAGCTTCGCATAATCTGATCCATCAATCGCCTCTGTTTCAGAAGACTAAAACAAGAAAATATTATTAATATCTCTAAATTTTAGAGCAAAAAATAATGAATTTGTTCTTTTTACATTGAAGGTCATAGCAACGATGACTCCTGCAAGAATGAAAATGACAGTTTCAGCACAGAACGAAATATAACTCCAGAATTATCTAAAGGCAATATCAGTCTAGCTGTTGATTCTCTTTTTTCCTACAGCAGACATAAACAACCCAAAGCTCACAAGAGGAACGATTCCATTCAATCTGAATCCTTTAAAGCTAATGTTTGTCCCCACGAAATATAACTTTTTTGTTAAAAAAAATAAACCATTATTCAACTCA
>Ga0302284_1001344_pt1 | contig 11125 bp, 5 predicted proteins | sample III_Fen_E2_1_FD_198760 | JGI IMG/M metagenome (GOLD analysis project Ga0302284, IMG submission 198760) | Peat permafrost microbial communities from Stordalen Mire near Abisko, Sweden - III_Fen_E2_1 | ecosystem: Environmental > Terrestrial > Soil > Wetlands > Permafrost | place: Sweden: Abisko...
ATTAATTTGATTGTTTTCCTTCTTTTCTAAAAATGTTTACGATTGTTTTTATTTGAATTAATTATATCAAATTTAGTGGGGCGAAAACATCATTAAGGCAAACAACATCATTCTGCAGTGACGCTTAATTAAAGAATAAAATTTCCCTCGCAATTTCCCGAATTATTATTAATTAATTTATTGAAAGAACAATAAAAAAAATCTGAAGATACCTCTCTTGCAACTAAGCACAATCAACAGTTTTTAAAATCTATCCTTCCCAGAGCGTTGCTTGTTCGAGCGAATAGATATTTTCACTTGGAAACAGACATGCGGACTAAAATCGCTTAGCGAGCTGCCTATCCATGTGTATTCAAATATCTAACGGATCGCAAATTACTCGCTCGAAGCAAACAACCTCTTACGGACTGCGCAAAAAAGGAATATCTAACTCAAGAAATTACGCATGTTTGTCCTAGCTATTTGCGCTTCATTCTTTCAAAAACCTAATTCATACATATTGTTATCAACTCCATATTCAACTAAAGCATATCCTAAATCATAACTTTCAAAATACATATCTCTCAAATTGTTTTAAAATTTATGTGCCAAAAGAGAATAAAATAAATACAAATCAATATTATTGAATCCTACAAATGAATGAATGAACGTATTAAATAAGACCTGTGATGTTTTATTTTTAAGTAATTAATTTAGAAACAGCCAGACTTTTAATTTATTTTTGTACAATTAAGAAAGAGATGAGTAGATTGTAAAGTCTATGCTCTCTTTAATTCCCAAAATTTATTTAATAATTCTAAACTTTGATTAAAACGAGAAATGAAAAGTTAGAGTGTCTCTCTCTCCGCGCAGAGCTTATTGCGCTTTTAAAAGTTTTTGTTTCAAAAGGATGTGAAATTTCTGAATATGCTGGGAAAGTTAGATCCTCCTGTGCAAAGCTATGCTCTCACTTATCTCAAAAGGCATTGGTATCGTTTGAACATCGATCCTGAATTTGACCCTGATTTTGATGGATATATTACTCAAGTTAATAAAGTTCTGTCTGAGAAAAGTCTTAATGCAGTTTCGAAGAGAAAATCACTTCACCAAGAATATCTCAGGGAACAGAATAAGAAAATAGCTACGGACTTAGCTTCTATTTTCAAATTACTCTTCTTAATAGCAGTGATATACTCTAAGACTCTTTCTTTTCTTATTGCCTTAGCTGTTTCTATTCTCACTGTCTATTCAAATGCTAAGCAACCTCTCAAATTTTCTCGTGCTTGCTTGAGAAAAATATCTTAAGATTAATTCTTTCATGCCATTCTTTACATATTGCCTCTTATCATCTACAGAGAATTTATTGGCTCGATATTTTTAGTTCCGCTTTTACTTCTTTTCTTCCTTCGAATTAGTGAACGACTCGCAACGGAAAAAAAATTCTAACAAATTAGTAAGTGGATACCTGCACCTGAAACTCTTATCATTTAGAAAACATCAATGGAATTCGGTCTCTTCCTTCTCCTCGTATTTCATTTGATATTTTCAGGTGGAAACATTTTTTTGGTTATCTCTTATCTTCTTTATCTTCGCATAAAATACCTAATATGCTCATACTCTAGAGGAATATTTAAATTTCTGGATGTATTCTCAACAAACTTAGCAAATAAACACGGCATTACTTCCTTCATTAAATACGTCAATAGCCCTATTAAGAATCTGTTATTAAAAATGAGCCCTATTGAAGCTAAAAAAAAGAATAGTTGATCATTCGAGAAACATTTACAAGAATTAATTTGAAAATAATAACATTTGTAGGATAAATAAAATGTATTCTTCATTTCATATGAATTTGTCAACCTAGTCCGATTTGACGTTTGAACAATAATTTTTTTATCTTAAAAATTTCATTGAATTCTAATTCTCTCATTAGGAATTGCCCTTTTCATTTTTTTTTTCATTAGAAATACTGCTAATTAATGATAAGTTTAGTGAATTGGATTTTAATATGTTGAAGAAAATGAATTCAGTTCAATATTTGTTAAAAAAGGCTCACGACATTTATTAGTAGTTAGATAAAAAATACAAATCAATCTAAAATATTGCTCTAAAGAAATTGAAGCAAACAGCATGAGAGCGGGAAATTTAGATAAAATAAATACAAAGAGACAAACAAGCAAAGGAAGAAGAGATAAAAAAAGAAGCACAAAATCCAAAATAAAATGAATTAATTCAAGGAGATACCTAACCAGAATTACATTGTACTTAAAGACTAAGATGATCTTGTAGTTTATTAATTTGTTTAAAGGAACTACGCTTTGCCAATAAGAACGCAAGAGAACTTAGTTAAGATGAAGCATTGATCAAATATAAGCGCAATGTACATTTAGTTTAAAATTCAATATTTATTATGATTTTCTTACTATTGGAATTATCTTAGAACTATATCCTTGGTAGGATATTTAGTTATGAAATCGAATAAGAGGATGGAGCTAATGCCCTCGGATTTGATTCCAATTCAGTTGAAGCTACTGAAGGTATAAAATGCTAATGACTTCAGATAATTTATGTTTCTTTTCTTTTCAAGAATAAGTTGAACTTGTAATGGCATAACTTGATGAAATAAGAGCACGCCACAAAGACACAGTAGAAGATTTCAAAAAGAAGCAACTAGAGTTTAAAAATATCTTAGAACAGTAATGAAAAATGAATGATATGCAGGTAATAATTAAAAAAATAATGAAATAGGGCAAGACATATCAAAGAGAATGAGGGATTAGAGAAATTCCTTGAAGAAATGATGGAGAAATAACTTCTGACAGTGGATCATCCTTTTTTCAAGAAACTCTCTCCGTTTTTCCTTTCTGGAGACAAAGCATTAGTTAAGGAAGTCACTCTTCCAGATCATAAAAGTGCATACATCGAACAACCAGATGAAAAAACATTTGCTGTCTTCGATTCTACAGGGCTTCCAAGCAGCGCTACTTCTAGTTGAATATTTATTTTTTCATTGTATGAATAAAATCTAATTACTAGACTTCTCAGAAACTAGATTGCTAGGGCGATTATTTTGGGAAATACTTAATAATTATTTGATAAGAAGCTCATTTTCAAGGCGTTTAGTCTCACGAAAAAACAGTTCGTGGTTTTTATCCGTTTAAAAGAAATCAGTGTCTTAAAGCCAAGTATATTTTTTGTCTTAAGAGTTAATGAGACCTTGTTATTGAGAACCTTTATTGAGAAACACTAAACTCTCTGGGAATGTTGTTGGCTTTAAGTAAGGACTAAAGAAAATACCAAATAAGTTTAAAAATATTTTTGTAGTATTTTACTTTTGATATTCAACGAGTTCGCGATCGTATGTCTTAGAATCGGCGATATGTATCTTTATCTTTCCCATTATGTCAATAAGGAAGCACTTTATTAGATGGAAACAATCAATATGTGTTAAGGAAACAGTTAAGAATTACTTTTGTTTCATTTTAGGAAGAAATCTGTGATCCCTCAATAACTTTTTTTGCATTGGAGTAGCTGTTGAATTCTAAGACACATATGTGATTTGGTCTTTGAGTCTATGTGAGAAGCGACAAATCTTCAAAGTAGAACATCTGCTTAACTTCTGTTTTAATGTGATATTATTAAAACTCAATATGCAGCAATTGATGGTTGCTTACTTTTACTCTTTGGAAATATGCGTGCTATGTGAGCAGAAAGAATGGGCTCTTTTGAGTAATTATACATGAGAATGAATCGAAGATATACTTTCCCTGTTGGGACAAGTTATTTGTTAAGAGTGCTAACTAGATTCTCGTAGGATTTAATATCTCCAAAATAGTTCTCCTTTTCAATTAGCAGGAGATCAAGAGCCATTTGAGTCTTGCCTTGCTTATGATACACAGTAGCGAGATCTTTAATGGCACTGTCTCTCTTTTGGTTTACTTTCAGACATTTATTGTAAAAGTAAACTGCTCCGTCTAAATCTTAATCATAAAGCTCGCATCTTTTTGCTTCTTAGTAGTAATTTATATCATCATTTTGGCATTCTGTAGGCAATCCTCTATGAAAACCATACTCATTTACAGATTATTCTTCGAATTAACTAGATTTAAGATCTATCATGGTCTGAGAGTGTTATCCTTGGTCTTGAACCCATGCATGTTTCCCTCTTTACCCAAAATACTACTCGTTTTGTGATTTCACAGAAGAAGCACAGTATTATTCTTGCTACACTTTGTTGACTGAATTACATTCTGTTAAGATTTTGGATCCAGCTTCATAGTTATTACAAGAAAATAACTGCATACAAGCTTCTCCCTTGAGGTTGATTGATTGGTTAAGTATATCTTTAAACATTTTTTGTTTCTGATTTATTTGTTTTTGCGGCTTTTATTAAATTGCAGTTGTTGAGATTCTCTTTTTAATACTCAAGCTACACCAATCGTATCTTATTTAGACTCATTTGATACTTTGATTTTTCAATTAGTATGATACTTGATTAATTCCTGATGAAATTAATAAAGATTCGATATCTTCGTCGAAGACCCAGCTTAGCTTAGTTTTAAAGCTTTGCTGATTAAGAAGAAGAAAAGAATTCAAACAAAAAAGATAATTGAGTGATGTAATTTTGCTTTTTTTTAAAACTTTTTCTATTGTTTCCATAAAATTCAATCATTTTTAATAGGAATCCTTTAATCTTCTTTGTAATATGTGAAAGAAATCATTTTTTACATTAGTAGTAAAGCAATATTGTTATTAAAATGAAAGAAATTGATCACATATTAAATGAAAGGATTAATTGTTTTGTGACTTGATACTATTATGTATTTTTATTTTTTAATTTCACGTTGATGAAAATCGAATTGATTTGTATTTGAAATACAGAACAGTATTTACGGGCTAACTATTATTGAGCCCGCAATTCTGTTTCTCTCTTTTTTTAAATTTATTGTTTTCTTTGCTCGAATTTCGATATTTTACAGATAAGTTTCAATCTTAACTTGGAGAAAAATAGAATCACCTGAAATAAATTTAATCAAACAAACATTTGGAACCATGCTCAACTAAATTTCTAAGAAAATAGGACTCAGCTCAAGTGCTGTAGAACCCAAAAAGAATTAAAATGCTCCTGCTGAGGTAACTTATCATTCTGAAAATAAACTAATTTATTGATAGCTTTAGGATGTCAGCGGAGTTGAGTAAGGAAACAAAAGTATGTTCGATAAGCTGAAACAGAGCGCTCTGGAAAAATATGATGAGTTCAGATAGAGTGAACATGTCAAGAGATTGTCTAATGCTGTCAGTGAAAAATTCAAGATAATAGATAACCAACTGAAAGCGTTGATACTAGCTTAGAAAGAGAAAGTTAATGGATATATCAAATAAAAAATAGAGGTTAATATTCTAGAATATATGAAAAAGTAACAAGAAACAGTAGCTCGAAAGCTAAAAGATCCTGACATGTGCCCTTGCATTAAAAGAGCCGTAGATGGGCTTGTGGAAGAAACATGGCCAGTTATAATGGAGGAAGTTAAGTTTTAGCTAAGAATGACTAACAACAATCCTTAAGTTGAAGTGCCTTTCAATAAAGTCCATTGCTGTTGCTTACCGCTGCACTGTATTAGAGTTTGGTACACTTATTCAATGCAACCGTATGATAAAAGTATCTGGAAAAAATTTAAGACTTTTTCGTGGTGGTTTTTCACTTTGATTTCGATTTTCCCTTATTTTGGAGTGTAAGCGTGCTATTTCGTCTTTTCATTTCTTTGCATGGACAAGTCAGATGAATACCAACTAGTGAATTACATTCTGGCCTATAAAAAAATGTAGTTTATTTCGCAGGTACCTATCTATCTATGAAAGTGCTTTTCTACTTGAAATAATAGCATTTAATAATACTTTTATTTTTATTTTATTAGGGTTTCATTTAATGTTCGGTTGGATATTTTCTCTACTTCAATTGTGTTTCTATGATCAGAAACTCAAGTGTTAATCCTTATTAAGAGTGTGCTGACGTTGGTCCAGGAACAGGAACTAATCATATTTATGACATAGTAATCTATTTCTCCCAAATATTTTTTATCTGGGTAGCATTCTTTTTGCTTCCTTGCTCCAAACCTAAGGGAAATGTGAGGTTCAAATATCTGAAAAAGTAAGAAGAATAAGAGACGGAAGAAAATGCTTCTTCTTGCTGCTGCGTTCCTTGCAAGTTGTCTAGTGGAGGAGCACTGTTTAAGTTTATGATTTATGATGCTTTAACATTTGGAATAAGTATCGGAGTGTATTTCTGGACTTTTGACTAAAGTCTTGCTTCGGATTTAGATTAAAGCAAAGCCTAAATATTCATGGCTAAAATTGTCTATGGCATTCTCAGCCTTCCTTTTGCTATTTTCCTCTTCTTACCCCTTCAAATCCTTCTCACAAAATCAAGACCCACTGCATATGACAAGTACTTTTGTTTTAAGCCCTCATATTTTATTAATTTTCATTTTATCTTAAGATATGGGAATACAGTGCCCTCCGACAAAAGAGTTTCTATCATCTATAATCCAGACGAAGAAGCAGCACTATTTGATAATCAAGTTCAAGTTGATATTGAAGAATTATTTGAGTGAATCTCAGAACAATAATATTTATCTGTTTTTGCATTGAATATCACCCAACAATAATGTGTACAAGATCCAACATTTTAACATAAAAACTGATTCAAAAGTAGAAAAAGATATCTTTATTTTCAAATAGCTCCTGTATCAAGATCATTCGGAGAGAAAGCAAAAGGTAGAATATCCTTCATCAAAAAAATCTTATAAAGCCCTTCGTTGTCACTCATTAACATTTCTGTTTCATTGTCTGCAAATTCTGCAAAGACTTATCTGCAAGCACCACAAGGGCCTGTTTTTAGTTTATCGCAATTAACTACTACAGCTCTAAGTTTTATTAATCCCTTAGCGACTGCTCCAGCTATTGCAGATCTTTCTGCGCAAGTTGTTAATCCGTAAGAAGCATTTTCAACATTCACTCCAAGAGTTTTAGTTCCATTTTAATCAACTACAACACAACCAACATGATATTTAGAGTAAGGTGCATAGGCCTTTGATTTAATAGCTTTGGCTTCTGCAATCAGCTCTTAAATTTCTTCTTTGCTTAGTCCCATTTTGTTTTCCTAATTTTGCAATTGATAATTAGTTTATTTTTAGATTTTACGAAATCAGATTTATTCTTCAAGCATATTATTGTTTGCTTTAATTCAACTATTTTTGTTAAAAGCCCAGCAAATGATTTGTCTAAAGAAAATACAAAATAATTGTTATTGATTTGAGTAAAAATCAATCACATAAGAATCGACTATGATTCTCTTTTCAGTATTTTAGTTAGCTTTCTTTTTCAACAATAAAAAGTTTTGCTCGTACTATCATTAGAAGGTTTCTTTTGTTTTTTTATCATTATTAAATCAAGATAATATTTTAATATCCCAACCATTTTCTTCAATGAAACACTTTAGCTTACTTTAAAAACAAGTATCTGGATTCTATTGAAGTTTAACTACTAACATGCAAACTCTTTAAAACAAAACTATGAAACATACTAATTTGTTATCTCAAAGACTCAATGATCAACTCGTTTAGATTAATCGCACTCACAAGGTTCGTAAGGTTGTTTCTTTATGATGTGGTTGCAAGTTGAGCACTTAACTACTTAATCCTTGCATCGATTGCAGCAAAATGGAATTAGGCCAGGGATAAGCCCTACAATACACCACAATAAACAGCAAAGATAAGTTCCTGTTCCTACCTCGTAAGTTTACTCATTGACAGTCTAGTCCTTCTTACAAATAGGACAAAAAATGAGCTGAAGAGAAATGTAATCCTTTCTATCCGCTTCCACAGAAGGGTCTTTCAGACTTTGATTTTCTTATGGAGTTTACATATTTGTGTTAGCTTTTATCTTTTTTATTATTGTTAGAATGATTCCTTTTCCTATACAAATAATCGTTCGTTTTTTAATTATTGAAAAAAAAACATAAATAGCTAATCATTCTGCGTTATTGAAAGTTGCTCTACACATAGGGCATGTGGAATTGACCTTTAGCCAGTCGCGGATGCATTCATCATGAAAATAGTGGTGTGCTTGACAAGGTAAAATAATAATATTTTCTTCCTCTTCAAAAGTGCTAAGACAAATTGAACAGTCTTTATCTTTTCGTGATTATATTTTCCCATACTTTTCAGGCTGCAATCTCTTGATAAATTTAGTGCGTCTCCTTTTTTCTCTGAGACTCTTAAATAAGTAGAATACTAATCCTGCCAAGATGAACACAGAGCCTATTTCAATAAAAATAATTACTCATTAAATACTGAACACTTCTTTCTTATTAAAGAGACTTACAGAATACAAAGAGGACGAATATGATATAGTAATCCAAGTATTGAAAAAGTCCTAAAAGAACAACTATTAAAATGAACCTGTATATATTAATAATACAATCAGATTCACTTGATGCGAATTTATCGAGAAACTAGTCCATAAAAACGAAGCTAATAATTGCCCATGCCTAAAGTCCAACGTGCATAAAGAATTGAGAGTAGCCTGTTAGCATGGCGATTTTATCTCTCTTTTTACATTCAAACTTTAATTAGAGGACAAGCTGAGAGGATTTTCTGTAATCCTCTTCCTAATTCTAAGATGAGTCAAAAATTATTGTATGAAAAGGGATCATTCTTAGATTGTTAGATTCTTATGAACCAGCTTATGGAACATCATCGACAAGATATTCCGCATAGCCATCGTATTCTTAAGCGTCAATCGAAAAAGCATCGATTTAGTGCATGTCAATTGCTGTAAAAAATACAATTTTTTACTGAATTCATTTTAAATGTTAGCAAACTAATAATAATGTTTGTTACCAAGTTACTCTGAAAAAATGGGATTCTTCATTAAAATCATACTGCGGCGATTATAAATAGCACAGAGAACACTCTAACATAAGAGAATCACTACCCAAAGCTAGTACTCACTGTATCCACAGCCAGAAGAAACAAGAAGAACAATTATTGCAAAGAATATTTTGACTAAAGAAAAGTAATAGCTGAACAGCATTCCTGATAAAAATTGCCTTACAGCCTTCAAAAACACAATCTTAACCATATCTATTATTTCTTCTTGTTCTTCAGGATATCCATCAACTTGCTATTCCTCCTCTAATGGAGGCCCTATGCTAAATGTTGAGGTAGTTTTGATGTTATCTTCTGCTTCTTGATGATAAATTGTGGAATTGCGAATACTACCATTAATATTTTCTGTTGGAGCAATAATAGTCTAAGAATCTATTAAGCCATCTCTCTTTGGTAACTATGTAGAGAAAAGTGCTTATTTTTCCTATTTGTTACTTATATTTTCCTTTTTGGCTTCAAAAATGTCAGGAGAGTGACTTCTAAGATCATAAGTTTCATTCTCAGCAGACAAAAGAGAGACTTTTAACCCTTAGTTTTATTCTTTGCTACTTTCATAGTTTGTGTCTTTGATGAAAATATTCATTAAAAAGTTGCTTTGCTGGTGTCAGAGAAGCTCTTTTTATTGTTTTGTCGAAAGATTTTTAATTTAATGCGTGATTGATATCAACACCATCAAAACGATTGATTATCTTGAATATGTTTGCCAGATTGATTTATGATCACTCAAACTATAAAATAATAGTTGCTTTCTCAATTCAAAAAATATATTTTCTTTTATTATTTTAATAATTCACTCCAATAACGGCAATTTAATAATTAGTTAAAATCGATTTTAATTGAAAAATAGTTATTGTTTTTACTAACTATTTATGAAAAAAGCAATAATATTTGTTCTTTTAAAATAAAGACTAAAGCTTTTACAATAATTGACAAAAATCATTGAAAAGAGATGCTCAATTATCATTGATAGTGTATACTTTTTTATTTTAAAAACTAGATAGAAACGCTGTGTAATGGATGTAAGGATAGAGGTATTGTTATTAATTTGATTGAATTGAAAAATAAAGAAGGAATAAAGTAAATGCAAATTAAAAATACACTCTTAGAAATACAATTTAATGTTGTGAAATTAAAGAAAAATCCTATTAGTTATTTATGTTTTTCTGGAAGGAAGGGAAGATAAATGACGAGGAAGTAGCACACAATTTAGATTTATCATACATAGATCTAAGAAAAAAAATATCCAAATTCTCAGATCTTATTTTATTCTACCAGAATCTTCAAGAGTGCATCTCTTTGCTACTAAGATTTGATTTGCATAGCTCAAATCAATTTTAAAGAAATCTAAACACTCGAGAATAGGTTGTTGATTCTAGGAAAGATTTAGTTGTTACATTAATTTGCTTCTAGGTTCTTAATGTTTTCTTTATGTAAGGGGATTATCAACTAGTTTTTTGTAACTTCTGAAAAGCTTGGAGCAAATGTTGAAGCTATTATCTTGACAAACAACTGGTGCTGATATCACAGAAATGAAGCGCAAGACAGTCCCAAATACTAAAATCATCTCGGTGCTCTCAAACACGAACAACATTACAGACATTCAATAATAAATCATTGTCGCAATGAACTGGCACACCCTTGGTAGCGGCTGTGAGCAATATCCAGATTTTTAAACGATCTCTAAAAATTTCTTGATTTTATTAGAATTTCAGGATGTGGCGATTAAGAGAGAATGACCCATGCTCAGAGAAAAGTCTAAGGGAACGGAAATTATCCTCGCTCATCATTAACTTGATCCATAGATGTTCCTGAAAAACACCTGATTTGTCTCAAAGGAAGTCGATCCTGCTGAAGCTGTCAATGAGGTATCAGATTCGTGCTAAGATCGCTTCTTTGCTTCTCTCTCTCAGCCCATTGTTGCCATGGCAAAGTAATGCGCTAATCAAGCTTACAACCTAAGTATTAGAGATGGCACTCAATTTGAAGAGAGAGTTCCATTCAATTTTTGCAACAGGAGATCGCAAGGAAGGTATGATAGCTTCAAGAGAAGTCTAAGAAAGAACTTCACAGTAAAATAGCTTTATATTAAAATAATTTTGATGTAATATGAAGCAGCTTTTTTTTGGAGGGAGGGAGAGAGGAGAAGGGTGTTCAAATTGCTGAAATTTCTCGAATATAATAAAAATTATTTAATCCAC
>Ga0302284_1001345_pt1 | contig 11120 bp, 6 predicted proteins | sample III_Fen_E2_1_FD_198760 | JGI IMG/M metagenome (GOLD analysis project Ga0302284, IMG submission 198760) | Peat permafrost microbial communities from Stordalen Mire near Abisko, Sweden - III_Fen_E2_1 | ecosystem: Environmental > Terrestrial > Soil > Wetlands > Permafrost | place: Sweden: Abisko...
TTACTCAGAAGATTTATATGTCAAAGTGAATAAAAAAGCTAATGGAGAAGGTGATGATGATGAAGAAGAAGAAAAGGAAATAGATGAGGAAGCAGAAGAAGATGAAGATGAAGAGGAAGAGGGAATTAATGAGGAAGAAGAGGAAGAGAATGATGAAGAGAATGAAGGTGAAGAAAATGAAATTGTTACAGAAAAAATTCACAAAGTTAAAAAAGTTGAAGAATTAAGCTAAAATAACCAAGAGAAGAATAAGACAGTTCCTATTATTACCTAGAGTAAAGGAATCAAGAAGGATTTTAAGAAATAAGGAAAATTTAATTAGACAGATAGCAGCCATCCTAAAGGAAATAACAATAAACCAAATGGAAATAATTTCAAGAAGAACCATAAGTTTAACAAGAATAATACTAATAACAAACAGAATGGTAAAAATCATCATAATAAACACAATAATAACTTTTAGAAGAAAAATAATAATAACTCTAAATAAACTAAACCTTGAGTTATTTTATGAATTAATTGGATATATTGTATCAAGCTACTGCTTAATGTAGACAGATATTGTTGTTTCTAAAATTCGTTGTGCATATCAATGCATTTTGGGTTAAAAAATCAAAAGAAACTAATATTATTCTTTTATTCATATGATTATTTTATCTTTTTCTAATGTTTTATCTTGCAATTCTACACAACGCACTGATAAAAATATCAACAAATCATCAATTATTTTTATCCGCATTTTTCTTTTTATTAATTGTAAAATATACGGAGCTTCTTAACTTCTTTATCTTTATGATTTTTATCAAAATTTTAGTCTTGTAGTCTAATAAAGATGATTATCCCCCATTAGCACTTAGATTCCTCTGAGAAAACGAGTAGATTAACCTTGAGATCGAAGGGAGAATTGCCTGTCTGACTCCAAAAAGTTAATAATTTATTAATTATTTTTGTATTTATTTTTTGCTGAGAACTTTGAGATTTCTTCTTACTACTTATTAGTATCTTTGTATCTCTCTATCAGACAGATACTTTGACTTCCTTGACTTCAAATTATATCTTCGACAGCAGTTTTCTTGCTTTCTTAGGATCAAGTGGGAAATTAGCAACAAATGGTGGCTTATACAATAACTCATCAAAAGTGCCTTCAAAGAATATGTTATCCGCTGTGAATAAAGGATGAGCGTACCATCCATATTCCTCCTTTTTCCCTTTTGTCTAGATAATTTTTCAAAGTCAAGAAAATCAAATAAATCAGCCAAAAATAAAGAAATCCTAAACATGAATACCTTTTCATAGGATAATATAACAACTGCATACAGCTTAAAAAGCTCTTTCCCCCTTCTATCTTTGAGCATCTACACATTAAGTGCTGCTTCTAGCGTCTAATCTAACTAAGCAGTTTTCGCTTTGACATCTGGTTGAACATTCGTCTTTTATTCAAAAACAATTTTGTTTCCTTTGAAATCTATTGCAATGTCCTATCCCGTGTAGACTACAATATCAAACGTTAATGGATATTTCTCCCTGTAATTTGAAACCGAACTCGCTTCGATTTTAAACCCTTGACTGTTGTCATATGTCTTTTCTTCACGTTCCTGTAAAGAAATCTTGTATTCTATTGCATATTTCAGTGGAGTCAGCTTTTCTTTCGCTTTCTTGGAAAGAGTCTTCTCCTCTGATCGTTAGATCTCAAACCCAGATGGAAACATAGGAATCTCGAGCTGCCCAAGATGCTCATTTTTTTTATTTACCAAAACAAATTCAAACTGAATTATCGCTTTCGAGCTGTCATTTCCAGGGAGCTAGGACTTTAAGCAAAATAGATTCACTCTTAAATCCGTTTGATGACTAAACGCTATCGTATCTTTTTTCGTACTTGGTTAAGTTTCCAAGGTCTCGAATTCTTAGATGTTCTTACGGTCTAAATCCTTCAGGACCTTCCCATTCAACATGAATTTTATCTTTAAAACAAAAAACAAATTTTTTTATCAAGATCTGAATTTGCAGATGGACATGTCTTCTAGATTATCGGGGGTTTATTTACGAAACATCCGATGACATTTTTGGTTAGTGGGTAGTTTTTCAGCTAGAAGAGTTCAATCCGAATGAACTACTTCGGATTATCTAAAGTCATTTCTTCTTGAGATTTCCTGTATTACTGCATAAGAAGATCTGAATTATCAACTCGTCCTGCTCTCCTTTAAGCTGCTATCATGACAAGTTTCTTTTCCTCTTTTTACTTTTTCTTGGCTTGAATCTTCTGATTACCTGATATTTCCTGTTTATTTTAAGAAGTCATATTAACGCTCTCAAATATGAAACCACTTTGTTTTTGTGAAATTCTCTCCACTCTATTGAATCCTTTACGTATTTGATTTCAATAATAGACGTAGTTTTGGTGTGTCCAAGGAAAGGTGGCATGAGAAGGGGTGGATTAAATAATTGAAGATTGAATTTCCCTTCTTTCAGAATAATCCTGCTGTCTTCTACATCGAAGAGATCCACATCTGTCCACCCGATAAGCTTGTCATTGTGATTATACACACAATAGAACAAATAATATTCGTTTTCATGCTATTTCTCAGCACTCTGAACATTTTCATCGTAACCTGAGATATTCAGCTTATCGAAGTCAATTTTGAATGGATGTGCGAACTCACAACGTAGCTACTAACCTTCTCGACTGTTGATTAACACCATGTTAGAATTTACCGTGGTTTTGTTGTCTTCATCGATGATTATCTGTTTTTGGGTAGATTTTAAGGTTGATAAAATTATCCAAAATATAGAAAAAACTTAATTACCTTATCAAACTTCATAAAGACCCCTTTGACTTTCAGAAAGTCTGTAGTAGCGAAGAATACATTGTTAAACCCTGTAATAGAGAACTCAAACCCTTTACGATCATCATTATTCGCCTTCTGCTTGTTTCGTATGTCTTTCAATCTGAGAACAAAAAATAATTCGGACATATTTATGAGGTATTGTATATTGAATTATCAACCCAAAAACCACTACAAATCTTGAATTACGATGGAATATCATCTCCTGGGTTTGACGACGATAATGATGAACGACTCATATCTAACGGTGCTTCTAGAACCACTTCTTAACATTCTTTGATAATCGCTTCAAATGTTAATTACGCTTATTCTTATTTTGCTCTTCTTGCAATACCATAATGAGGCGTATCATCAGCTGAAGTGAAAATAGCTAATGCATCAGGCTAATATAATATCTCTTCTCTCGGCGGTTTTTAATGTAGCGGTGGAACATAATAATCACTCTCAAAATCAAAATGCTATTTGCTGAGCTCAAATGCTTGATTCGATGTCTACAGATTAATATAAACAAAGCAATTATCTGTTAGATATCGTAATCCATTTTGGAATAAACTATGTGGTTTCATTTCTTTCGGATAAAAAGGTATTTTATATTTTCCAGGAAGAAAATGACCTCGACTGTCAAATACATCGAGAATCGACCACCCGTATTTTGTCACTTTCTCTTCAGTATCGTTTAGTATCCATAGATCTAAGTATAATACGGCGTTCTCCTTCGACAAAAGATGCTTAATGACATGATGCTCATTGATCAATGCAACTTATCGAGCTGAAATACCATCTTTTAAATCCTTTCAACGAAAAAATATTTATAATCTCAAATAATATCTCCAGTAATCTTTTTACAAGATAATTTGGGTTGTGCGTGTAGATATCAGCAGTGCTTCTGTATGTAAAAAATGTACTTTCTTTCTTGAATATCCCATAGTTTATTTTAATTCTTTTGGCATTCTTGGGTACAACCTTCACAATATCCCAGTTTATATGAAATACTTGTTCGCTGTCAAACGGATCAAGTTGTAACTCCTTCTATGGTCGGAATGGATTCTAATAATGCAATATAAACAAAAAAAAGAGATTAATCTAGACAATTCGGTATCCCTTCCTCACCTGATTCTACCTTCTATTCGATGAATTGCAGCATTTGTTTCAGAAGTTCCATTTATTTCTGCTTCTCTGCGTACTCTACTGATCCATGCGAGAACATTGTCGCCTGCAAGCTTGCATCGTTTTAGAGTGACTTTAAGTACGCTACTATCTATCTCTCTGATCCTACTTCGTTTTCCTGTAGGAGATTCATCATATTATTAGAATACGGTGATTTATTGAAAAACTTCTGAAGCTGCAATAAATGCTGATTCTTGAGTTCTTCCATTGTTGGGAGCTTCTCGTTGAGCAGGCGGTAATCCTTCAATTATTCGAAAGGCATCTCTCTTGCAAGCGATTTACGTGTCTCCCAAAGTTAAGACTAAGAATAACTCTTTTAAGGTTATGGTTAGGGTGTCTGATAAACCAGTAAATCTCGAGGGTTAGTAGGGACAATTCCACCATTGGATAGATACTATGTCTTTGGACGCTCTATTTAATGATAAAACACATCTTCTTGCTGCTTAAGATCTCTACGATCTACAAGAAGCTTGTTAAGTTTCTCTCTCTTGCGGATGTCTGCTTCTTTCAGCATGAGATCCTATCTCTGGAATTACTGAAGTTTATTCTCGAGTTTGAATACATCTTTGTAGTATTCTCTCTTGTAGTTATCTTACCCGAAAAACAGATTCTACACTCTCTTTTCTTCTTCATTTTCGATCGCTTTCAGCTAGAATTGTCTCTCTTAAAGCTTCTTTAGGACATTCTCTGAGAGACTCCCATAATCCATTTTAACTTTAGAAGCAAACAGAAATATTATTTGTATTATTGTTTGTTTCTGCTTTCCCTCTCTTCTAAATCTGATGAAGATTAATAGTAAATTAAGAGAATCGCAACTTTTAATCCCAAAAAGAAAATCATAAACACGCACACACTCACGCATATCATACCAACAAACCATTGACTAAACCTATTCTCTTCCTGCTATTATTCTCTTCACAGCTTTGAGAAAAACACTTTATCATCTAAACGACATTCTGTGACAGAGAATTCAATTTTCGTTGATATTCGTTTTATTTTAGAAATATTACTGCTATTATTTGTAATTTCCATGATTCTTGGAGGTGGCAGTAATTATTACTTGGAAGTCCCAGCGATTAAAGTCTTAGAGGTATCATTCTTGAACAGCTAATAAGGAACCCATCCAAGAAGAATTTCCTGTCCGTTTGCAATTGAAAATATCGAAATTATTAAGAACACCATGTGGATATCTAATTTATGTTCGAATCTGATTCTGTCAAGATTTAAAGGAAACAGAACAGTTGTTTTCAGTTAAGTCGAGGATGCTTTGGGATTAATTAGAACACCTTCTGGAAAACGATACAAAGCTGATGAAGAATTACTGTTTTCAACAAGTATTTTCCCTAATATCGATACCTCCACATTTATTCCTACTTATTCTACTCCTTTATGCTCTGAGAGTACCATTAATTAAACTGCTAATCCTCGGTAGGAACTGAACATCTTTGGAATCGACTCAGCTTTCCCATAATTAAAATTCACTTCCAAATCAACGAAAACTGGTATGCCCTTGCTAGTGTTGTTAATTACTTAAACATCATTAAATTTCCCTTGCTTTACTCTCCATTCTCCATTTTCATCTTATTGAGTCATCGGAAGTGTTCCTATTCCTAATAGCACTGGTTTCTTTGTGCCAATTTACGTCAACAAATCAATTTCCATTGAAATACCTTCTGGTTTCCGCCCTAACCATTTTAGAATCTCCCTTATTGACAAATCAAACTTCATTTTAGATAAAACTGAGAAATCCTAAGGGCTCTTGATTTCATCGATAACTAACTGCCCTAAGGCATCTTCAAGACCATTTTATCTATTTTCTATTTCCAATCTCTCAACACCTTATTTTAGTCTCACCTAAAAAAACACAAAATATTTCAATTTACTTTCAATTCACACATTAATCTTCCATATTTTCTTGATTCTTTACAACGTAAAGTAGATTCTAATCGCTTTTGAGAAGTACATTCCTAACACCAGTGATAGATAAATCTAAAATAGGATCTTGAATCTGAGGTAATCTCTGCTGCGCTTTCTTAATCGATGAAGAAGAATATCCTGCAATGCAAATTGACTAGAAAATTCAATCAAACATATCAATTTGTTTTCTAATAAAAGATCATTTACAAATATTCTTTTACATATTCAAATAGCACATCAGATTCCAAGACTGTTCCATGATTTTACACCATCAATCTAGCTTTGAAAGCACCATCATTTATCTCAATTTGATTATTCTCCGTTATTTTTAGCAAACTATGCAATACAAACCCAACTGGATTGCCTTATGAATCTGTGATGTGTATATAAAATTGCAAAGAATTCACTGGAATAGCTTGTGCTAAAATATCCTTATTGATATCAATCTTCAACGGGAGATTCTACTCGAAATCAATAGTGAAGACATCTGACACTCGATTCAGAAGGAATTTCACAGTATCGTTAGTTTCTGCAATGACTGCATGGTTAATCGAAGATATTATGAATAATCTCACATTTAGCAGCAATGGATCGATGTATTACTCTAAATTATTCAGAGATAAAAACCTAAATTATAACATTTTCCTAGATTATAATAACCCTTGAGATAATGGTTAAGGTTATGTCCTCTATTGTGTAGTTAGCTCATCGAATTACCTTGGGAGTCCTAGCTAGTAAGTTGCTTTAAGATTCTTAACACTTTGAGCTACTGAAAATGGTTGGATATAATGGGAATGATGGAATTCTCCTGAATCTTTTTATATTTATAACTGCCTTTCCTCCAAGATCTCAATGCACTCTAAATCTTAAGCACTCAGCTATTTGAAGCTCTTTGGATCGTTTAGGTGTTTATCACTGTTGTTGTTGCTGCTCTGATTAAAACCACTACTTTCCCCTTAATCTCTATCATCATAACCATCTTCTACAATTTCATCTTCATTTCCTTCAAATTTATTGTTATTCCAAACATCTTAGCTATTATATGGTACTTTAATATTGTTCCTCTAAGGTTCCTATGCACCTTTTTGATTATTATTGTTATTAGTTTTCTTAAAATTCCCTTAGTTTCTCTTCATTTCACCTATTCTTTCCATATCATCCAATAACACATTTTCTTCGCCTTCAGAAAGGAAACTGGACAACGGGTTCTATGGAATGGATGGAATTGACTCGAATTATGGGTTATATTTGCTTTGTTTTGGTTAGACTTAGTAGAGCTTATCGACTCTAGATAATTCTCGGTTTAGACTATCATTGCTAAATACCCTAAAGAAAAAATAAATGAAAAATTATAAATTTTTAGATTATTATTATTATTATCAAATTTGTTATCAATTATCTGGTGATTAATGTACTGTGGGACTTATCTGACAGGTCTCTGAGGAGTATCACCATCGATAAACGTACCACCATGAATCTTATCACTTTTAAAGGGGAAAATTGAAATTATGAGAAAACTTCACAGGAAAGTAAGTTTAAGTGAAAATACAAAATAACCATATTTTGAAATTTTGTTATTTTTCTACCCATCTGGTTTGATTTCCTCCCATGCAAATTTATCATCACTGCATTCAAGTAGCTTTCCCTTTGTTAGTTTGTCCTTTTCAAGTTTTATCAACTTCAATTCCAGAAATTCCTTTTGTCTAAGCTACTCAAGGACATCTTTTCGTTGTTTCTGCAGATGCATTTTTGGGATAACAAACTATTCCACTAAAGAAGCTGATTTTCTCTAAGAAGGTTCATATGCGGCTGCGATTTCCACACAGATAAATGTAAATTCACTTTTGTAGGGAATTCCTGTTTGGTATATCACATAAGGATTGTATTCCTTTCCGTATAAAGGGAGCTTAAACTTTCCAATGTTTAACCCACCATCGCTGTCTAGCATCTCTAACATGCTCCATCCATAGATCTTAGGAAGAAGGGGATTCTGTAAAATAAAATAATGGAATTTTAGCAAACAAAGTTGAAATTATCCAAAATATTATCCTATTCATTTGTATTTACTCCTTCTTCCCAGACCTATAGATCTAAGTACAGAACTGAGCCGACTGTGAGCTTTACACTTTTAATTATCTCCGTCTGTTGGATCAGACATCTTTTGACGTTCTTTTCTTGTGCAGTAAGCGAATGATTAGGAATTGATCTGAAAACTAAATCACTTCTTTATTCTGCTGTACATCGATATGTAAACAGCGCATCACCTTTCTCGAAAAACCCATAGTTAACCTTTAATTTCTCTATTCCTAATGGGAGTTCTGTCACAAAATCCCATTTTAAAGAGAACCCTGAATAAGTCAAGAAGAGATTCTTATAATCAACTTCATCTTTGTGTTTGATTTTCTCAAAATCTGCTTAAGTAAATTTCTACAATAATATATTGTTTAAAAATCATAAAATTAACTAATTTTGGGCTTAAAGTTTAGCAAAAAAACACTTAATTTATACATTATTCGCAATTGTCAATGCAGCTGTGTCGATAGCAGATTCATAATGGAACAATCGTGTCTTTTACTCTAGATTCAATCTGTGTTCTTATTCTTTTTCTTTTGTTGTAAATTTCTTAATATAATCTTATTCTTTTTTGAGATAATCACCAAGCTGATCAGTGGAAAGCACACCTTTCTTGAGATATCCAAAAAGGGCTTAACGATCGCCAGTTCCATATCTGAAATTCTTAGAATCAGGGAGATATTACTAAGACATGAATATACTGTGAGACTTCAATTGTGATGTCGTTTATGCTCCATCTTGATTTGTCTCAAACTCACGGTATTTCTAAGAAACAAACACAAATGAGTAATCTAATACCCCTTTCAGGTTGTGATATCACCCTCTTATTACAGGGAATATTTGATCAAGATTAACTCGGCGAGGCTGAGGAGCTGTAAAAATGTTCTGCGATTTGAAGTTAGCTTGGTATCTATCTAGTAGCTTCTATTCTTGTAGTTCTTTGTCATAAGGATCGTTGGGATCTTTAGCGTTTACCAATGCAACAAGAGCCTTATCTTATTTAGTCTAATTTTAACTTTTTCTGAACTCATCTAACGCATCACTTTTTTCTTTTAGTTATCTTTGCTGGATTGTTAGTAAATCATGTTAGTTCTAAAACTTCTGCTGCTGCCATCGGAGTTGCTATGCGTCATAGTCATTTTGGATAATGACTGGTCTTGGATGGTATCTAAAAGGACTGTCTTTGGGTTACAAGACGTTCATTGTGTTGAAAAGATTTTATCTTTGCTCTAAACCTGAAAATAAGAATCATGAGCTAATTAACCAGCTTTTCTTGCTTTAAATTGGGTTTTTAGACGTACTTGCGAGAGGCTTGTAGGTCTCCATGTCTAAGAAATATCAAGAGTTTAAAGTCAGCAAAACAATACAGATATTGTTCAATTATTGTCGCACAATACCATAAGGGTTCATGATGTGGAAATCTGTGTATGTATTTCTCTGGCTATGAATGAATTCCTTCAAAAATCAGCTTATCCAATCTCCAATTTCTCTTTCAAGTCTCGCTCTGTTTGTTTGCTGTTTTGAGTTAGATTTTACAAAATTAATCTCTAAAAAATAATCCAAAACGAAAAGAAGCTTGATCGAATCAACCAGTCAGTCAATCCAAAACAGGAGCAATGCTTTCCTGAGAAATTAAGCGATCAAAACTAATAAATCCTTAGAGATTAGTTCTCTCTTTCTTTGCCTCTGCTTAAAAAAAAAATCAAAATTTCTAATAAGAGCATCTTCATTCTTTGTTTGTTTATCATTTTTAAAACAATGATATTCATAATATTTTAGCTCTATTTCAACCTTTCTTTTCATTACAAAATGACAACTAAAACTAGCATTAAAACTTAAATCGAAATACATTTTGTTATGCACTCACATACATCTAAATGAATTTTCCTTTTTCCTTCATTAATCTTTAGGACATTTCCCATTTTTCTCAATATAAGCATCATATTTTCTTTTGATTTGATCAGCTGTCCACATGAAGCTATTAACTTTATGATCGAGATACCCTTTAGCAAAATCTAATTTGTGCTTAGCAACTATTGCTTCAATAGCCCATTCCTCATCAATAGTAATCTTTCCTGGTTTTTGCTTAGTGTATTTTTCTTCAGGGAGTTTATTCTTCTAAAGAATAGCTTTGATGTCCTTCAAATCCATTTCTTCTTCGACATTGATGAGATTCTAGTACTCAGGCTCAAGTTTACCTTCTTTTTTTGCTTGGATAAGGTTTTGCTTAGCTACAACTGTGCTGACACGCTTGTTGATGTTAGTGTAGACTCCTTGGTTGGCGAGATTTTCCTTTTGGAGCTTTTTGACATCCCATCCTTCGAGTTTAGGCATTTAACCGACATTGTGGACTTTTTTGATCTTCTTGTTAGTCTTTTTGATCCTGTTGGAGGTGTTGTTTAAACGACGAATTGCTTTTCTTCTCATTTTTGGGAATGACTTTTTGGGATGGATAAAAAAGAGAGATTTTTGTAGTTTGTATTGTTTTGGTTTATTTTATCCTCTTAATTTATGCTGTTTGATAATAGCTCTACTGAAGGGTGGAATGAGCGAATGAACCAAATAGAGCAATAAGTGATTATGACAATTCGTTGATTTCAATAATACAATAAATGGGATCAAATTACACTTAATTTTTTTTGAAACAATTATAAAGACGTAAAGATTTTTTAAGACATTTGAATTCGTTACAACTTGTGGATTAGAGCTTTTAAGAAAGTAATATCAATTACCTTTGATAATATGTGCTATTTCATCTTAAAATAATGTTCAAAATGTGTTTTTTCCTTCAATTTGATTTCGATAACAACAAATTTTTCCTTATTCTCTTTTTTGTTGATAAAAATATATATTTTGGTGGTTTATTTCTTTGTTCATCATATGGTTACCACAAGTCACTTTACCAATTTATCTTAAAAGAATAACTTATCTCTAAATTAAAGAATTTGACGTTTGATCTGAAGTTGCTTCTCAGTAAACTCTAACTTTGACAAACCCTATGTAGCGTATTAGATTTCACAAATACGAGAATGATAGTGTTATTATTAATTATTTTTAGCAATATTATATTTTCGTCGAATTCTGCTATATTTTATGAATGAAAACTTTAAAACTCCAAGA
>Ga0302284_1001347_pt1 | contig 11118 bp, 11 predicted proteins | sample III_Fen_E2_1_FD_198760 | JGI IMG/M metagenome (GOLD analysis project Ga0302284, IMG submission 198760) | Peat permafrost microbial communities from Stordalen Mire near Abisko, Sweden - III_Fen_E2_1 | ecosystem: Environmental > Terrestrial > Soil > Wetlands > Permafrost | place: Sweden: Abisko...
CGTACAACCTGAGAAAGAAATTAAAAAAATCGCAGCTATAAAGAAGGACAGTTTTTCCATTTTCCCGGAATTTTTACCAAAGATAATCATCTGATCATAAATTCCCATTATACTTTTCATCCGGCTTCGCTTAGTCTATTCTGAAAAGTTATGTACCAATTATTTATATATTTGTAAAATTGTTTAATTAAAGAATGCATAACAATAATTAGGAGCTGGCATTCGTGCTGAATATTAGCTGTATCTGTTAAAATAATTTTACTGATGTCTGATGTTATAAAGCTTCTACCCGATTCGGTAGCCAACCAGATTGCTGCCGGAGAAGTAATACAGAGACCTGCTTCTGTTGTAAAAGAGCTTATTGAAAACTCAGTTGATGCCAGAGGAAATAATATCAGGGTGATAATAAAAGACTCCGGGAAAACATTAATACAGGTAATTGACGACGGAACAGGAATGTCGGAGACCGATGCAAGGTTATCATTTGAAAGACATGCCACTTCAAAGATTACATCTGCCCAGGATCTGTTCGCAATTACAACTAAAGGGTTCAGAGGCGAAGCTCTTGCTTCAATCGCCGCTGTCGCAATGGTAGAGCTTAAAACAAGAATGACCGAAAGTGAAACAGGAATACTGGTTGTAGTAAACGGTTCAAAAGTTGAAATTCAGGAACCCTGCAGCTGTCCTGTCGGCTCAAGCTTTTCAGTTAAAAATCTTTTTTTCAACATACCTGCCCGGCGTAAATTCCTCAAATCAGATAACACTGAAATCAGACATATTGTCAATGAATTCCAGAAGATTGCCCTGGCGCATCCTGACATCAGATTTTCGCTTCATCACAATGATGCCGAAATATATAATCTTCCGGCTTCCAATTTAAGACAGCGTATTATCGGAGTTTTCGGGAAACAGATAAATCAGGACCTGATTACTATAGAAACGGAAACAAGCCTGATAAAAATCAGGGGGTTCATCGGAAAACCCGAGAATGCCAGAAGGACCTATGGCGAACAATTCTTTTTCGTGAATAACCGTTTTATGAAACATCCTTATTTCCATAAAGCAGTTGTTGAGGCTTATCAGAATATACTTCCGGTAGAAGCAATTCCTTCTTATTTCATTTTTATGGAAGCTGATCCGGCATCTATAGATATAAACATCCATCCAACAAAAACAGAAATAAAATTTGAAGATGAAAGATCTATCTGGCAGATCTTAATGGCATCGGTAAGAGAAGCTCTTGGCCGGTTTAATATTGTTCCATCTCTCGATTTTGAAAATGAAGCTCTAATTGATATACCAGTTATGAGAGCAACCGGGAATATGCCGGAACAGCCAAGAATAGAAATTAATACACAATTTAATCCTTTCGACGGAGAAGAGAGAAATCATGACAGGTCGGGATATATTGACCGGTTTGAAAAGGAGAATACTGCAAATTGGGAAAAGCTCTATACTTCACTGGAAAAAGAGAATGACAATCCTGAGCAATTTGATAAGATCAGGGAGTCACAAAGAAAATTTTTCCAGGTCAAAAATAAATACATAGTATGTCCGGTCAAATCGGGCCTGATGCTGATTGACCAGAAGAGAGCTCATGAAAGGGTTTTATATGAAAGATTTTTAGAGTGTCTGAGTAATAACAGGGCTATTAGCCAGACAGATATGTTCCCGGTTACTGTTGAGCTCAATCCTTCTGATTATTTAATTCTGAAAGAAATCGAAGCAGATCTCGAATTGCTTGGCTTCAGTTTCCAGCATCCCGGTAAAAATAAAATTACTATCAATGGGAGACCGGCAGACAGTGACTCGTCCGATCCGGTTATGATGCTGGAGATTCTGTTTGAGGATTATAAAAATACGCAGGCTGAGCCATCGACAAGCGCAAAAGAAAAAGTCGCATCAGGAATGGCGGGGGCAACGGCAATTCAATACGGAAAAGTACTTAGCCAGGGTGAAATGGAAGATCTCTTTGACACACTCTTCGCTTGCCATTCGCCGAATTATTCACCAAAGGGTAAACCTGTTATAAGCATAATTACACTCGATGAAATTGATAAGAGATTTAAATAATTAGCAGAGCATGATTTTCAGTTCTTATCATAATACCCCCTTTCGCTTTCCCCCAAGGGGGAAATGACCTCCTTCCCCTTTGGGGAAAGGTTGGGAAGGGGGTAAATACGAAAAATAAGAAGTACTAGTCTTCCAAATCACTTTTGATAATCATTATGACAATTTGACTGCTGGAATAAATTAAAATGATTTGGCCCAACAATTGATGAACTAAAAATATTATAATAATTAATAGATGAACGGATACGGAAGAGGAATACTGGATTTACCCCCGGTGGTGAAGAATATCATAATGATCAATGTACTGATGCTTTTAGCATATTATGCAGCCAGCAGCGTTTTTGGCATTGACCTGAATGCCCTATTGGGACTTTATTTCCCGGCGTCAAGCCAGTTCAAACCATTACAGATAGTCACACATATGTTTATGCATGGAGGTTTCATGCATATATTTTTCAATATGTATGCACTATTTATATTCGGACCTATTCTGGAAAACGTTTGGGGACCAAAGAGATTTTTCATTTTTTATATGGTCTGCGGACTGGGAGCTGCTTTTACTCACGAAACAGTGATTTTTTTTCAATACCATCATCTGATCCAGAGCCTTAGTCCTGAAAGCGTTCAAACGGTTATAAATGAAGGAACTGCATACTTTCATCAGGGAAAGGTATTTACCGACCCTGATATGCAAGGTCTTCAGCTATTGCTTAATACACCCACTGTCGGTGCTTCCGGTGCAATTTTCGGGGTATTACTCGCTTTCGGAGTCCTTTTCCCGAATACTCAGTTATTGCTCCTTATTCCTCCAATGCCAATTAAAGCAAAATGGCTGGTTCTGGGTTACGGGACGCTTGAACTGATTCTGGCTGTAACACAACCCGGAAGCAATATTGCCCATGCTGCACATCTTGGAGGTATGCTATTTGGTTATATCCTTATCAGGTACTGGAGAAAAACAACAAATACATTATACTGATGGGAATCTGGGACGATATAAAACTGACTTTCAGAAATGGGAGTAATCTTACCCGGCTGATCTACATCAACATTGCAGTATTTGTTTTGATGACTATCGTGGCCGTAGCAGGTTTTCTTATGAACAACCCTGAAATCTCGGAGAAAGCCCTGGATATTTTTTCAGTTCCGGCTTCCTTGAATGCCCTGCTCTTAAGACCGTGGACATTAATTACATACATGTTTACTCATAAAGGCATCTGGCATATCCTGTTCAACATGCTATGGTTATATTCTTTTGGAAGGATCTTTCTCGAATACCTGGATGGGAGAAAACTTGTAGCTGTATATTTACTCGGAGGTATCAGCGGAGCATTGGTTTACATACTCTCATTCAATATATTTCCCGCTTTTACAGGTGTAGTTGCTGATTCGGTAGCAATCGGAGCTTCTGCCTCTGTTATGGCAGTTGTAATTGCCATTGCAGCATATGTACCGGATTATACTGTCCAGCTCATGTTGCTCGGAAGGATAAAAATAAAGTACCTGGCACTGGCAATATTTATATTTACATCAGTTATGGACTTCTCCATTAATTCCGGAGGAAAGCTGGCTCATATAGGTGGTGCAATTTTCGGCTATTTCTACACAATGAATTTAAGACACGGACGCGATATGGGAAAAGGGTTCAACAGAATATTGGATTTTTTTGCTACTATGTTTAAACCCAGGAAGAAACACAAAGTAACTCATAAGAAAGTTGCGACTGAATATGATTATAATGCTATCAGAGCTGACCATCAAAAGCACATAAATCATATACTGGATAAAATTTCCAAAGGAGGATATGATAGCCTGACAAAAGAGGAAAAGGAAACACTGTTTAAAGAGAGTCAGAATAAAAATTGACCTCATAATTAAACCCGTTTATATAAACTATTTCCGCTCTTGTCAAAAAACACCATTCTTAAATACGATTCCGCTTCAATTTTGGTAAATTAGTAATCACAAATTATTGTTTTTGAGAAAGATCCTCTATAAAGTTCTATTAGCAATAAATGCATGTTTCGCATTTATGCTGCTATTGTCCTACCTGGCAGTAGTTATTAATCCTATGGATTTTGCTCTTCCTGCTTTTTTTGGTCTTGCCTATCCATATCTGCTGTTAATCAATATCATTCTGGTAATTATCTGGGCAATGCTGTTAAGATTTGAAGCAATTATTTCAATAGTTGTAATAGCAATCGGATTTCACCACTTTTCGAATTATATAAAACTGGCCAAACCTACTGGAGATAAAACAAACACAATTAAAGTCTTAAGCTATAATGTGCGACTTTTTAATTATTTTGAAAATACTCACGGTGTTACTTCTGATAAAAAAATAATTCAGTTCCTGAAAAATCAAAAGCCTGATATAATATGTCTTCAGGAGTATTTCCTGCTTGGCAACTCGAAGGTGGAAGAAGCATTTTTCGAAACAGCACTTGGCGGTGAATATTTTACTCATCTGAAAATTATCGGAAGCGGTAAAAACAAGTCTTACGGAATTGTAACTTTCAGTAAATTTCCGATTATCAGTAAGGGCGAAATAATTCATCCGGGGTCTTCAAGTCTTTCAATATATACAGATGTCCTTATTCAGAATGACACATTCAGGATATATAATAACCACCTTCAGTCATTCCGACTAATGAGAATGGAACGATCATTTATAAACGAACTGACTGCGTCCGATGATAAAGAGACTATGACAGAGGTAAAAAGCTTATCGTTGAGCCTTAAGAAGGGATTTGTAAAGAGAGCCAATCAGGCAAAGGTTGTAAAAGATCACATTAACCGTTCTCCCTATCCGGTTATTGTTCTCGGTGATTTTAATGACACACCGGTATCATATGCATATACTAAAATCAGGAAAGGACTTAATGATTCATTTGTCAATTCAGGCTATGGTGCAGGTTTTACCTACAGAGGAAACTACCCTGCAAACAGGATAGACTATATTTTATATGATGATGCTCTCATCAATAGCTTTTTCGAGATAATAAAGGTTAAATACTCTGATCATTATCCCATCATATCATATTTCAGAAAGAAAAACTAAAACGGGAGTTTTCTGAAATCTACATTCCCTCCCGATATTATCAAACCTATTTTTTTACCGGTGAACAGTCCGGGGTTTTCTTTTACCACTGCAAGAACAGTTGCAGATGATGGCTCAATAATAATTTTCATTCTTTCCCATACAAGCAGCATGCATTCAATTATTGAATCTTCCTGTGCGGTAAGAATCTTATCCACATTCTTTCTGATAACTGAAAATGTAAGATCACTCAATGAAGTAAGAAGTCCGTCGGCACATGTTACAGGATTATCGGATTTGGTCAAAATGCCAGAATTGAAAGAGATATAAGCATCATTCGCATTTAATGGTTCAGCGCCAAAAACCTGAATATTCAGGTTCATTCCTTTTACATATGTTGATGTCCCGCTCAGCAGGCCTCCCCCTCCGACCGGAGCTATAACAATATCAAGATCTTCTTTTACCTGAAGAAGTTCCAGCGACGCAGTTCCCTGACCACAAATAACATTGAAATTATCATAAGGATGAATAAGAGTTGCACCTGTGTTTTCAATTATTCTGCGGGTAGTATCCTCGCGGGCCTGTAATGTGGGTTTACAGAATGTTATCTCTGCTCCATACCCGGCAACTGCAATTTTCTTGACAGCAGGTGCATTCTCCGGCATTACAATATTTGCCTTTATTCCGTTCATCCGTGCGGCCAGGGCCAGTGCTGCTGCATGATTCCCTGAAGAATGTGTTACAACCCCTCTAAGCTTTTCTTCAGAAGATAATAAGAGAACAGCATTAGTAGCACCTCTGAATTTGAAAGCTCCAACCTTTTGAAAGTTTTCACATTTAAAATAAAGCTCGCAGTTGAAGAGTTCATTTAATTGCATGGACTTTAAAACAGGAGTCCGATGAATAAATGGGCTGATCCTTGAATGTGCATTCTGAATATCGGCGAACTGGGGTAATCTCATATCTAACATTTTCTCAAAAATAATATATTTTTACCTCAACCCAAGCCCTTCTTTCAATGCACTTTATTCTTAACTTTGAATAGTAATTAATATTCAGAAATATGAATTTTTGTTCTCATGCATGGCATTGCGTTGACACAGGGAAAAACGCTCCCTCTTTTGTCAAAAGCATAATTGAAATTCCAAAAGGATCAAAAGGCAAATATGAACTGGATAAGGATACCGGGCTTCTCCGGCTCGACAGAGTCTTATTTTCCTCGGTACATTATCCTGCCAACTATGGCTTCATTCCCCAGACTTACTGCGACGATCATGACCCTCTCGATATACTTGTCATTTGTTCAATTGACGTATTCCCGATGTGTATCGTTGAAGCTAAAGTAATTGGCGCAATGGAAATGATTGACGGCGAGGAACGAGATGATAAAATAATAGCTGTTGCAGGAAATGATATGGGAGTAAATTATATAAATGAACTATCAGAGCTCCCTCCTCATACCCTTGTAGAACTGAAGAGGTTTTTTGAAGACTATAAGATGCTCGAGCATAAGAACGTTATCGTGGAGCAATTTATGGACAAGACAAAAGCTTATGAAATAATTCTGGAGGCAATGAAACTTTACCAGGAAAATAAAGAAATGCTGATACCAAAGTAAACCATTGCCTGTTAAACTTATTTTGACTTTGAAGTTGCAATGATCATTTTCGAATTCAGTCTGTTCCCTACAGAAAGTACATTAACTAAATCCTGGATGGGAAGCATATTATCAAATCGCAACATTATAAAAGCTTCGGGAGAATGTGCAAGTTCTTTTTTCAATTCAGACTCCAGGGCTTCAAAAGGAACCTGTGTATTGTTCACATAATAAAGCTTCTCTTTTGTCATTGTGAGGTTAATCTCCTTCTTTTGAATTGTCTGACTGCTTCGCGAACTGGGTAATGAAACCCGTATCATGCTGGGATTAAGCAGTGTGGAAATAATAATGAAGAACAACATAAGAAAGAACATGATGTCATTCATGGATGAAGTAAATACCTCAGCTGTAAAGTCTTTTTTCTTACGCAGGCTTATCATTTCGACGGGCTTTTTAACAGATCAATGAAATTCATAGCATTCCATTCCAGCTGGTGGATAGCCTTATTCACCATTATATTGAGCCAATGATAACCTATATATGCGACGATACCGACAATGAGTCCCGAGGCGCTGGAAACCATTTTGACATAAAGTCCGGCAGAAACAGTACCAATACTGACATCACTTGTCATTGAAATATTGAAAAATATTTTTATTACCCCAATTATGGTTCCGAGGAAACCGAACATAGGAGCAATACCTGCAATTACAGCCAGTATCTGAATATTCTTTTCAAGGTCATAAACTTCGAACTTGCCTGCTATCTCAATTGATTCTTCTATTTCTTTAATAGGTTTGCCCAGACGGGAAATCCCCTTTTCGATCATCCTGGCAATGGGTTTTGCGGTATTGCGGCATAATGTGAGAGCCGAATCAGTCCTTCCGTTAAGTATATACTCATGTATACTGTTCATGAAATCCACATCCGAACTTATATGACGCCTGATGGTTAGATAACGCTCAATGAAAACATAAACAGCAATTATAGAAAGTAAACCAATGGGTATCATGATGATACCACCTTTCATAATTATATCTATCAGCTTTGTTGCGTCAGGTGCGGTCTGAACAGGGAGAGCAGGAGACGCAATAGTTTTATTAAGTGTATCAAATGCCTGTGCAATATGAAATAGAACTGCTGTCATATAGATTAGTATTAGTATTATTCAGAACGAATTCTTATCAGAAAAAGTATTCACCCTAACCATTTTTACCCATTCACCGATTAAAAAATATCGAGTTGTCAAATAAACTCCCAAATTTAACAGTTACAACAGGTTTTTCCTAAGGAGTTTGCACAATTTGTTTGACTAAGTTATCCTCTTTAATTGTTAATAAATAATCCTTTCATACTAAAAAAATCAAATAAGCGTTCTTTCAAGCCATTAACAATTTATAACTTTGATGACTTAATAAAAGGATAAAAATGCTCTACAATTACATCTTATTGCTGATTGATCAGCCGCATCTGAAAGACACCAATACAGTTAATAATGTAGCTGAATTGCTCATGAAGGGGGGATTTATTATGATCCCTATTATTCTCCTGTCGATATTCAGCATTTATCTTTTTATCGAGAGGTTCATGTATATCAGGAAAAGTGCAGTAGTTGATCAGGATCTGATTTATAATGTCATTGACGAGCTTCGGAAGAAAAGAAACGAAGAGGCACTGATTCACGCAAGGAATGACAGTACATCACTGGGAAGAATTCTTGAGAGCGGACTCAACCAGAAAGGAAAAACATCGAAGGATGCAGAGAGTTATATGGAGGCTACAGCCAATATAGAGATCTCGGAGATGGAAAAAAACACCGGATATCTTGGAATCATTGCAGGTATTGCCCCGATGCTCGGGTTCATAGGTACAATTTCAGGAGTAATTAAGATCTTCTATAATATATCCTTAGCTGATAACATCAGCATTGGCATTATAGCAGGCGGATTATATCAGAAAATGATCTGCAGCGGGACAGGATTAATTGTTGGCGTAATAGCCTACAGCTGTTATCATTATTTGCAGATGATGATAGATCGATATTCCATTTTGATGCAGAGACAGGTAAATGAGGTCATAAAAGTGCTGTGAAATGATTATTAAAAGAACAAAACATTTTAAGCCGGAGGTTGCAACATCATCTCTGAATGATATTATGTTCTTCCTACTGCTGTTTTTTCTGATTGTATCATCCCTGGCCAATCCCAATGTAATCAAACTCTTGCTGCCAAACTCAAAATCCTCCCAGACACTGAACAAACAGCAAATTACAATTTCAGTTACCAAAGACAAAGAATACTTTATCGATAGTCATAAAGTGAATTTTGATGACATCGAACCTATGCTGAAAGCACAGATAAGCACACTTCAGGAACCTACTGTTATTCTCAGGTTAGAATATACTCTTACGGTTCAGGACCTTGCTGATCTTCTTGAGATTGGAACACGGCTGAAAGTGAAAATGGTGATGGCAACAAACAAGACTCCGGGATCATAGATTTCCCGGATTCAAACTCCAATAAATAATCACAAAATATATTTATCTTAGGTGTACTTTTATTCCTGATTACTTACTTATATACTCCTGGATAAATGAAAAAATCTGTTAAATCACTCATTCTCAGAAACAACAAGAAATTATTAGCGTTAATTGCGGTGTTATTTTCACCCTTGTGTCTTTTCGCTGCCGGAGGCTCTGTCCCTTCAATCGGACCGGTAAGGGTTGAATTTATTATATTCGGGCTTATTCTGCTCGGGGTTGCACTATTTCATAAACAGACCTTCCGGGTAGCGATAATCGGACTTTCCGTATTGTTGTTATTCAAACTTGTTTTTGATCCGGGATTTCATCTGATTGAACATCTTTTCGGAACAAATCCAATGAGCGAACAACTTATGCATAAAGGTTTACGTCAGGGTGAATGGGGAATAATCCTCAATCTTCTTGGTCTTTTGCTTGGTTTTGCCTTATTATCAAAGATATTTGAAGAATCAGGTGTTCCTGATGTACTTCCAAAATTTCTTCCTAACGACTGGAAGGGTCCTTTTATACTTCTTGTATTTGTTTTTGTACTATCCTCATTCCTTGACAATATTGCAGCAGCCCTTATTGGTGGAGCCATTGCGATCGTCGTCTTCAAAAAAAGAGTACATATAGGATATGTAGTTGCCATTGTTGCGGCCAGTAATGGAGGTGGCAGCGGAAGTGTTGTCGGCGATACCACTACGACAATGATGTGGATCGACGGTGTAAGTGCTTTCAATGTTCTGCATGGATTTATAGCAGCCGGGACAGCACTTTTATTCTTTGCGTGGTTTGCTTCCCACCAGCAGGACAAATACCAGAGGATACAGAAAGATGCAAATCTTAATGTGAAAATCGATTGGGTAAAAATCTTTAATGTCGGACTTATGCTGGCAGGTGCAATTGTTTCCAATATCCTTTATGATATGCCCGCACTTGGAGTCTGGATAGCTATACTGATTGGCTCTTTTCTGAGGCCGGTTCCCTGGAAAGAAATTCCGGGAGCTATAAAAGGAACAATATTTCTGCTCTGCCTGGTGTTTTGTGCTTCATTGATGCCGGTCGAAGAACTGCCAAATGCTTCATGGATTACTGCTCTTGCTCTTGGGTTCCTTTCCTCAGTATTTGACAACATCCCGCTCACAAAGCTTTGCCTCGATCAGGGTCATTTTGATTGGGGTATGCTTGCATACAGCGTAGGATTCGGGGGTTCAATGATCTGGTTTGGTTCTTCAGCAGGAGTGGCAATCACAAATAAATTTCCTGAATCACGTAATGTAATTCTCTGGGTTAAAAACGGATGGCACGTTGCTGCTGCTTATATTATCGGATTCTTTACCCTCTATTTGGTCATGGGCTGGGAGCCTGCTGACAATAAGGAACATAAAATAATTAACTGCCCGGTTCCGGGATGTCCGATGGCAAATAAAACTGTAACCCAAAATATGCCTGGTACAATAGGTTACCTGGAATTGATTAAAAAGCCTATATAAGAAGTCTAAGATTCGTAAGGCCCCCTTTTATTTCCCCAAAGGGGGAAAAATACAGGAGATACTACGAAACAAAGAGACAAATCTGTTTAAATATGTAGAGACAGGTCTAAGACCTGTCTCTACATATAATTATCTAGATATCATCTGATTAAAACATACTCCAGGCAACAGTCACGCCAGCCATAACGACGGCTACCATTGACATAAGTTTGATAAGGATATTCATTGACGGACCGCATGTATCTTTAAACGGATCGCCAACAGTATCACCAACAATACTTGCCTTATGGCATTCGCTTTTCTTTCCGCCATAATTACCTCTTTCAATATATTTTTTAGCATTATCCCAAGCTCCCCCTGAGTTATTGAGCATACTGGCAAGGGTAAACCC
>Ga0302284_1001349_pt1 | contig 11108 bp, 6 predicted proteins | sample III_Fen_E2_1_FD_198760 | JGI IMG/M metagenome (GOLD analysis project Ga0302284, IMG submission 198760) | Peat permafrost microbial communities from Stordalen Mire near Abisko, Sweden - III_Fen_E2_1 | ecosystem: Environmental > Terrestrial > Soil > Wetlands > Permafrost | place: Sweden: Abisko...
TCATTTCTTCTTCTGTTTTTTATCAAAAAATAAACAAAACAATTCCCCTAAGACTTATATTCGTTTCCTTTAGATTAAAGAATAATTTACAAAGAGAAGAGTGAGAGTGCAACTGGTAATCCCTCGTTTACTCTTTAACTAGCTGCTTTAGTCTATTTACCTCCCTCTCGAGAACCAATTTAGCTGATAAATTACTATGCTTCTGAATGTCGTTTTACAGACTACTTTTGTTGTTTTTTTCGCAGCTGCTGCTTGGCTTTGATGTTTTTTATTCTTTTTATGTAGATGCTCGCAGCCCAAAAGACCTTGATTTCTGCTTCGAGATATCTTCTTTGTCTTCAAGGGAACTTCTTTCTTTCGTTCTAGAATGTTATCTAGGACATCCATTGAATGAATTCTTTTTTTCAGTGCTAATATCATTTTAATTCTATTAATAATTCGCCATACTATTCTAAATTTCATCCATTTTGTTGCAAAATTTATCATTAGCAAGCTTTTTCGTTTGAAAATTGTTTAGATTCTTGAGTTCTTAAAGTCTTTACTGAGACAACTACTTGTTTTACTTGGAATTAAATGTTTCATTCAAGAACGAGTACTTCTTATTAGTATTGGCTATTTTATCATTTGGCTATTCTTCTTCTACATCTCTTTCTGAAATTATCTAAAACTACACAAGAGAAGGGATCACCTAAGAGTCCTCTTTAAGCTACTATTCAATTTCAGATCTGGTTCGAAATCCATACATATTGATTCCCTCTTAGTAATCTATTGCTTATTTAAATACCTGACAGACAATTTAAAATATGATAAATAACTTCAAAAGAACTAACAAGTTTTGTTTTACGAAGCTCAAATCCATGCTGATTTTGTTAAATCTCGATGAAAGATCTTCATATTTCCTCATTATTCCAGTAAATTCGCTCTCTCCTACTTCCAACTGAGTTTGTTTGCAAAGTCAAAAAAGTATGTTCACAATTTTACTTTTGCCCGTTCGATTTTGTAGGTGTTGAATTCGTTGTAGATGCTGTCAATTACTCCACTAACTTACTTATTCAAGCCAATACGGTCATTTTGAGTTCCTCTTTCTATTCAAATTAGAGAAGATTACTCTTGAGTTGTAAAATCTAAAAATATATGATACCCTCACCTTATTCAATTATTCTACTTTTGATCAGCATAATCTTGTCTAACTCCTTCTCAAGTATCATCTGCCAATGTTCGATTTATTCTGCCAACGCACCATTGCAGAATTATGTTTTTTCGTTCATGATTTTCTTTTTTTGTTGTTTAATAGTTTTTTCAGTAAATATCAAATCAAAAATCCCATTTCAAAAAAGTATATTATCCAGCAACTCTCTCTCTGTTTATCTTCTTCATCAATCCAAACTTAAAATCTTAAGAGATTCTAAAACAAGTGCAGGAAATATGAGCACTTTTTATTTAAACAATTCTTCTCCAAATACTATTTTTATTTTTGAAACTCTCATCGTTTTAAAGTGATTTGTGAATCCATCCTGAATATCTCAAACAGATTCTAAAAAAAGAAGCTAAATTGTATGAATTTGAAATGTTTTAAGCTAAGGAGTATGCTTGATAGAGGTAACACAAAAACAACAAATTCTAGATGCTTGAAAAGATCAACTTGAGTATCCCCAAACAAAATAAAGTTGGATGTGTAATTTGAATGTCCTAAATCATTCCAAGAGACCATCAGTAGCACCACTCTTAAGTTTTTGCTAAATGAAGATGTTTCTGAGTCCTTTAGCATCATGATAGATTGCAGTTTTGGTAGGGCACTCCAAGAAAAACCAAACGAGCTAAAGAGCAAAAAATCAAAAAGTTAGATTTAACTTTTGTATAGAATGGGCTTTAAAAAGAGCAATTATTACGTATTCTGGCTTGCATGTCATCTTAGTTACATTATCTGCAACAGATTTTTCCTTAAGACAGTTGAGAAGATTGTTATCTAAGTATTCGCACTCGAGCCTGTTTTTATTAATAAATAATCATTTGTAACCATTCTTTGTACTAACTAATAACATTGTCTTTTTAAAAAATATTAAAATAATAGTTTCTCCTTCTATGTATAGTTTAATCTTATTGTATCTTCATAATTGCTAGGATTGCATTCAATACATAACGCAGAAGATATTATCATATCCAAATCAACTCTAAAACGAGCAAATCAGCATAACCATGAAATGTTCTTTGATAAGAATAACAGTTATGCCAAAACCAGCAAAGCCCATCGAGTTTATAAAATAAATATTTTACTTATCATCGCTTGGTCCTCTATATTTAACTTCCATTTTTCAGTGAGCTACTTTTTCGCTTTGTGATTCTCAATCTATTTATTATTCTTTTCTTTTGATAAATCTTTATTATTTGCGTTGCCTCTCCTCTTTTCCTTTATTGAATTAAATTTGTTTTTCTTCCCCTCCATATCTGCATTCAACTCTAGGATGTTTTAAGAGATTAAGCAAAAAAAAAAGGAAGGGGAGATTATTTCTCTTAGAATAGCAAATATTCTGATGTTTCGCATAGGCTTCAAATTCATAAAAAAATAATAGGTAAAGAGATAGAATCACAATAAGTTACCCTTATTTTTTGAAATAGCCTATTGTACTATTTCAATGAGAAAAAGAACCATTTTCTCATGCTTTTAGAAATATGCTCGTATTTGAAATATTTTGAAATAATCCAAAGAACAAAATAAAGAAATTTAACCCACAATAAACAGAAGAACTTTGCAGAATTAAAGGATCCTAAAATAAATAAAAACTAACAACCCAACTAGAAGGAAGACAGACGATGGATAAATATCTTGACAAACACTTCGTCTACCCACTAAGATATTCTTAAACTACAATTAACTTTAAGTCAAAATGGACGTTCATTTTGATTCCTTTGTTCTTCACTCTGCTTGATGCACTACTAACAAATTGATAATCCTCCTTGACATCGAAACTAAAGAGAGTGCTTTGCGAAAGAGGTAAATAAAAAAAATCAAACATTAAATTAAATTAAAAAGCAAATAAACCTGTCCCACTCACAAAAACAGACTTAATGGCTGATTTTACTTACGCAGATACTTGGAACGATCTTTTTGCCTCCATCAGTGGCTATTCCTGGGCTTATTTGGGAATTGGCTTAGCCCTCGGAACTTCCATTGCTGGAGCTGCATGGTAACAAAATGATTATATTAGAAAAATTACAGATATCATAACAGCTTATCTGAGAAGATTGATGATTATTCTCAAAAACTAAAGTCGAAAAACATCATAAAAAAAGTTGAAAAAAATGAATTGTAATTGATTATTTTTTTTGGAATCCGCAGGGGTATTTTCATCACTGGTGCTTCTCTTCTCGGTGCTTCCATCAAGGCTCCTAGTATCAGATCCAAGAATCTCATTAGGTAAACAATAATAGCTGAAAAGGAAGGAGTATTGGAAGGAATTGAGAATTCTAAAGATTAGGAAAACAAATAAGCATGAGCAGAAAAAACAAACATAAGCTGAAAATAGTTTTTTGAATGGAAATTATCCTTCAGATATTTTTCAAGGAATTCAATTAATTTGCTTTTTCGATTGTTAAAATAGTATCATTTTCTGTGAAGCCGTGGCTATTTACGGTGTGATTATGGCCATCATTATGCAGGGCAAAATGGCTAATTTATCTAATCCTAACAATGCAGTCATTCCTGATAGCATCAACTACTTGATTCTCTACTCAGGATATGCTATATTCTGGACTGGAATATCCGTTGGTATCTCTAACTTCGTTTGCGGGTAAGAATCAGAGACAATTTTTTGAAATATAGCATAAAACATCTTTGAAAATCCATAAAAAAAGTTTAAATCTCATGCTAATGATTATTTGTATGCAAAAAATAGAATCTGCGTCGGTGTGACAGGCAGTGGATGCGCTATTTCCCATGCTTAACAGCCAGAAACATTCGTGAAGATCTTGGTTATTGAAATCTTCGGAAGTGCCTTGGGATTGTTTGGAGTTATCGTTGGCATTATCCAATGTGGAGATGTGTCCTTCCCAACGAAAATATAATGAAATCTTACCAGCAGAATCACCACTTTAGATGTTCAGTTGTTGTGTGGTTGTGTATGCTTTCATTTACTTTCAACAAATATCAGTTATGTCTGCAAAATTACCTTCTAGGGGGCAAGAAGAAAGAAATCATATGCAATAATAAAAATGTTAATTTACATATGAAAAGTGTCATAATCTCAAACAATTCGTAGAACTTTCGAAATAGATTGAGAGCACAGATAAGAGCATTAGTTTAATCAGAATTTCCTTAACTTGTTTTTGACAAATTCTATCTTTTGATTCTCTGTCTGCCTTCCACAGAAAGAAATTGAGAAACCAAGAAAGGACACTACTCAAAAACATACACCCACACTAATCAAATATTTTTTATCTGCTAAACTAATTTCCAGTTCTTTTTAAAAAAAGAAGTTCCAAAAGAAGAAGCATTCTACAAAGAACACACGCACACACACACACACAAGCAAACACATGGAGAAGCTTATCCCCTTGATTAATGAGATACATGTCAGCACTTCATAGCTTAATTGTGTCAGAATATAAATTTTATTATCTATTTTTTCTCCAGGATGTGTTGAGCAAATCATAACTAAGCAACCAACTTAGACTACCTTAGATCGTTGTTATTGGCTCACAGTCAACAGGGAAAAGTTCCTTGCTTGAGAGTATTGTTGGGCAGGAAATATTACCTAGAGGAAAAGGGATCGTTACAAGACGTCCAGTGGAGATCTAGCTAAAAAGCACTCCCACTGCTGAGTAAGACTACGTGGAGTTCTAGGAACGAAGAGGAGAGAAGATCTACGATATGGAACAAGTCAGAAAACTTATCGATGAAGATACAGAGAAGATTGCTGGAAAGAACAAAGCGATCTCCAATGTTCCACTCAGACTGAAATTCTTCTCGAAATCTGTTGTCGACTTGCTTCTTGTGGACTTGCCAGGAATGACCAAGGTAAAGATTTAGAATTAATAGATTAAGGTGTTTTTTACTAAAGAAGAAATGTTGAAAATAACCTACAGAATCCAGTTGGTGACTAGCCTTAAGACATAGAATAGCAGATTTTGAATCTCATTGAGCCTTATGTGCGTAATCCAAACAGTATCATCATGGCTGTATCGAAAGGAAGTGATGATTTAGCGAACTCAGAGAGTCTGAAATTATCTAGGAAAATTGATCCACAAGGAAACAGAACAATCGGTGTTATCACGTAGCTTGATCTCATTGATGAAACCAACGATGTCCTCAATGATCTACAGAATAAGACATACCCACTGAAGTTAGGTAATGAGAGTTTGAGTTTAGAAGAAAGATCCAGAATAATTGCAGGATTTTATAAAATAATCTAAGAATATTTTGATTTTTTTTAAACTGTTTTTGCTTTCTGAATAGGGTATGTTGGTGTAACAATGAGAGGATAAAAGGACATGAAGACAAAGACGATTAAGGACTAGCTCGTCGATGAGAAAGCTTTCTTTGAGAACAACAATATCTACAAACGTGTCTGCAATAAAATGGGTATTCCTTATCTCATCAAGTTGCTGAATCTTTCCTTGATGAACCACATCAAGAAGACTCTCCCGAACATCCGTGAGAACATCGTGCAGATGCTCAGTGACAGAGAAAATGACCTCAAACAGTATGGAGATTTTTCGTCATTGGAAGAAAAAAAAGATAAAGGAATATTTATCTTGAGGTTGATTTCTTAATTCACAAAATCTTATAATTCACTCATATGTAAGAGAAAGAGAGATAATCAGGGAGGGAACATCAGATAAGTAAATGATATTTATCTTTTCTTAATTTAGAGGGTTAGTACATTTAGACGAACAACGATGAGCTCTAAGGTGGTTCAAGGATCTAATTCATTTTTAACTCGATTTTCAGAAAATCCATAACGGAAATCAATCCTTTTGATATTCTCAAGGATGAAGACATCCGAACAGCTATTAAAAACGCTGATGGTCTTAGATAGTCTTTATTTGTCGCTGAAGGTGCATTTGAGAACCTTGTGAAGTAATAAATCACAAGATTGCTAAATCCAGCGATTTAGTGCTCTCATCTGGTGTATGAAGAGCTCAGAAGGATATTGAATTTGATCAATGTACCTGAGATATAAAGATTTGATAATTTCAATAATAGAATATTCCAAGTCATGGAGGATGTACTGGAAAGATCACTCAAGCCAACAGATTAAATGATTAAGAATCTAGTTGAAATTGAACTTGGTTACATTAACACAAATCATCCTGATTTCATTGGAGGTATAATATGGGCTACAAGGGTGTTTTCAAAGGTTTTAATGATAAATAGTTTATTTAACTTATTTGTTGCGTTTATTTCTCCTTTTCAGGTCTTGAGCTCGTGTAGAACTAATCTGAGTCAATCGTCAAAGATGATGATTCAAAACGAGGTTAATCAAAGGGGAATTCTTAACCTTAATAACAACAATAGCAACCACCACCTTAATAGTAGTATCCTAAGACTGATCGTGCTGAAACTGATTCTGATGCTAAATCAGTAATATCTACTAAATCATAAGCTGTTGGTGATAGGCCTTCAAGGAGACCGTAACAGCAACCATAGTAAACTTAACTAATGCAATCAGGCTAGCAAGGTTAACAAGATGAAAATGGATTCTGGTCATGGCTGCCTTTCACATCGAAATCGAACAAGCAGACTGAGCTATTAGACAGCAAACTCAAAATCATGAATATGAAAAAATTAGCTGAAGTAGCTTAACAAAAAAATAACATAAATTATAAATTTTCCTTATTTCTTTCCATTTTAGGCATCCGATCCAACCCATTCCTTATCCTTTTTTCATTTTTAGGAGAGCCACATAAAGGACAATTCTGAATCTAACTCGAACCGTTCTCCTCGTGGCTTTGGTGGAAGACATGCATTCCGTGATTTCTCTGCTCCAGCATCTTTCAACGATGATTACTCAATTAACAATATTAGTTCAGGTTATCATGGAAATCTCCCTTAGGTTCCAACGAATATTAGGCTAGAAGAAAAGCCAACCAAGAGAGAAGTCAGTGAAGCAGAGATGATCAAGAACTTAATTGTATCTTATTTCAATATTGTCAAGAAAAACATCAACGATTCAGTTCCTAAAACCATCGTCTCGTTTCTTGTCAACAGAGTAAGATTTAAACATTATTGATTCATTTTGCACAAATATCATTTTTTTCTCTCATTTTATTGTTACTTTCAAACCATTTTAATTACTTTTTCCCTCTCTTACTAACTTATATTTTACCATAGTCCGTGAATGTTGCTGAACGCGAATTAGTGTCTTCACTGTATAAAGATGATATATTCGACGACCTCCTTGCTGAAAACTCATTTCTAATGAAACAGAGAGAAGAAACAAAAGGACAGATGGTCTTACTGAGATCTTGTTTGAATGTCCTCAACGATCTAGATGCAAAGTTCTGAAAGATACAAAGGGATTTTTAAACACTCAACACGAAAATGTCTATTTGTTCTTGTATTGCTGTTTGTATTTGTTAGAAAAATCCTTCATTTTAACAAACTGTTACATCCAAAGACATTATGTGAAGCTGTTATTTCTCTTTTTTGAGAGAAATTTAGTAGATCTTTTTGTTAAAAGTTGTCTTTTATTTAGTGGTAGAAATATTCTTCCAACTCTTGATCACTTACAATTTTTTGCTGAACTTACTTCTTTAATTCTAAATTTAATTAAATTATTGTTCAAACCTAATCTTATTTTGATTTAAATCACTCTTTTTATTCTTTTGAATACAATTTGTACTGATATTTGTCTGTAGAAGATTACATGAGACGATAAAGAATAAATAAGATACAAAAATTTGACTGCTTTACTGACGGGATAAAGACAAAGACTATGGCTTATTATAACAACCAGAGAATAAGATTAGGAGCCTTATCAAGGATTATCATTGTTCTTCAAGATTTTTATGAAGATGGAGAATATTTTGCTGTTTTTAACTGGGAAATAATAATCTTGGTTTAGGAGAGATTTTATATTTTAGTGTCTTTATCCTTTTTGTAATTTAAGAAATCTCATTTTGTATTTTCAGATGTCTTCAAATCACTTATCATGTTAGTCTATTCACTATCTACCATTTTTAGCATCATCTCTTTGAATTCCTTGAATTGAATCTGTTTGGAAAAGAGAGAAATGTTAATTTTTCAGTATTTTTAACTTAAATTATCAAAATATGTTTCATACCTGTCCATCACCATTGTCATCAACTTCTTTGAGCATTTCTCTCCAGACATTCTCAGAAATGCCTGCGTGTGTACCAAACAGATCTTTGATCTCGTCAATTGAAAGAGTTCCACTGCCATCCTGGTAAAAAAAATAGTTCAAAAAATATATTTTGAATTTGAAGATTTATTTATTCTCTGCATCTATTTTACCTTATCGAACATTTTGAAAGCGACGTCAAGTCTTTGCTTTGAGAGTAATGCTTCTCTGTTGATTGTTGCCATCACCCACTCTTCAAATAGTTAAAAAAAAGTCAGATTTAAATTACTCCAAAGGCTTTAGCAGAGCGAATATAGAATTTACCAGTATAATCAATGGATCCTGAGTTATTTTTATCAACAGCATTCATGATTCTGTTGACTTCTTCCTCTGCAACTTCTTCTTAACCAGAATTAAGAATATTTTTGTATCCGTTCACAAGCTCTTCACGACTTAGCCTGCCGTCTTTGTTTGTGTCTAAGGATTAGAAAACACGCAGCAACTCATTTTTCTCTTCTTTTGTAGCTAAGTTATTCACGAAGAACATAAGAGTGGCCTCTTGCAGCTTCTTCTCAGCCTGTGTATTGCAAACAAAGGTATTAAAATAAGCTAAATCAAATTTGTAACTCCTTTTGTTTTACTCTGAAATTTCTCATGTTTTTAAGAGAGTTCATAAGTGTTGGCATGTCGCAGTTCGACTTGTCCGAATACTTGACAATCCATGGGTCTTAGAGTGCTTCCAAACCAGTCGGTCTCTTTTTAGGATCTTTTTCAAGCATCCTTGTAATAAATTCCTTTGCTTCTTTTGACACATAATCCCACTCATCCGTGTCAAAACCAAACTTTCCAATTTTCACCTTATCCATAATCATCTCATCGCTAGCTCCATTGAAGGGAGGATATCTTATTCAAAACCAAATTCGAATAGAACATTAATAATCCTTTCTTTTGTTAATTTGATAATTTTATTTCTTCTTCCTATGATTTTTTTTAAATAACTATAATCTACCCGCAGAGGAGAATGTAAAGAATGACTCCGCAAGACCAGATATCACATTTCGAATCGTATTTCTTATCCAGAACTTCAGGAGCAATATAATAAGCAGTACCGAATCGTTGTCTCATTTTTTCCTTTGGATCGTAAGCGATTGAAGTTCCGAAATCTACGACCTTAATCAGTGCACCTGGCTTATTTGATTCGTAGAGAATATTTTCTGGCTTTAGATCTCTGTGTGCGATATTTTTTGTGTGCAGATAATGCACAGCACTTAGAATTTGCTTCATGGTTTCAGCAGCCTTGTTTTCAGTGAATTTCTTCTCATCAATGATTTTATCAAAAAGTTCTCCTCCTTGGCAGAGCTCTGTGACTATGTAGAGATATCGAGTGTCTTAATAGAACTCATAGACCTTAATGATACCCGGATGATCTAAAGATTTTAAGATTTCTACTTCGTTTTACAATCTAATTTGCTCTTCTTTGGGAGTCTGCTGCTTGTTGATGATTTTCACAGCTCGGAGAATTTAAGTTTGCTTATGCACTGCTTTTCTAACCTCCCCGAATGCACCTATTCAAAAAAGCAATAAAATTGGCATTCTTTTAGTTCTTCCCATTCTTATTTTGATCTACTTTTCATTCAATATCTTGTTTTATATACCTTTTCCAAGTGGAGGATTCATAAGAGTGTAGTCCTTGCTAATTTACCCTTTATTAAATCCAACCATGTCACCAGTGGAGAAGTGGAAATCCTTAATGTTATCGATCACTATTTCAAATAAACTTATTAACCTCCCTCATTTTCAAATGAAACTAAACTAAACTCAACCAGTGTTCGGCTTTTCCGCTGTTTTGGTAGTTTCTCCATTTGTCTATTCAGCTGGTTTTTCTTTGCTTCTATTAGAAGATTTCGATGTTGTGCACCCCATTTCTTTGTAAGATATGCTTTATTTATTTTTCTTGTGCTATCAATAGCTAGTTTATTTTTATTCAGATTAATCTGTAAAAATATACCTTCCAATTAATCTTTTCAGTTTTTTAATATCACTTCCATCGATCACTGCTTATAATTGTGATTCTTTTACTCCCTATCAAACTTCCTTAATTCTTATTTTAACTTCCAGCTTAAAACGACCAGAACTAACAATCCTTAACTTTTAACTGTTACTTTGAAAAATCAAATTCTTTTTTCTTCAAACTCTTTCTGGAGTATTAATTATCTTAACTAGTTTACACTTTTTTTTCCTGTTTCTATCACTAAAAGAAAGGACATCAAAACTGATGGAAAAGAAATGATTCTAAAATAATTGAGAAAATGATGATTATGTCAAACACGATTATCAAAACATCTTATCTTTATTTTGTAGAATCTAAAACAATTTGTGGAAAAGTTTAGAAAACCTCCATTAATTAAAAAAACATATTTTTTTTCTCTTCATTATTTCATTTTTCTTTTTTTAAAGAGCATTTAACGAATTATCTATTAGGAATCATTGTTGCTTGCTAACATATTCTTTCATATCAATGAGAGAGCTTATTTGATTTTCTGCACCCAAGAAATCGCTTCTTAGGGAGTATTTGCTTTGAAATCGTACTTCCTTTCATCGCAGTGAACTAAGAATCTTAAATTCCCGTCTCTGCTCTCTTTTTTAGGATCTTCGATGTAAAATTTGATGTTTTTGATCTATTTTAATTTTATGACATGCCCGTTGTGCTTCTTCTCTTCATCTTCGAAGTAAGTTAGTTCTGATTAATGAAGCACTAAGTATTTCTTTTTCCATCCTTAGAGTTTCCGTATCATTTGATTCTCACTT
>Ga0302284_1001352_pt1 | contig 11085 bp, 3 predicted proteins | sample III_Fen_E2_1_FD_198760 | JGI IMG/M metagenome (GOLD analysis project Ga0302284, IMG submission 198760) | Peat permafrost microbial communities from Stordalen Mire near Abisko, Sweden - III_Fen_E2_1 | ecosystem: Environmental > Terrestrial > Soil > Wetlands > Permafrost | place: Sweden: Abisko...
CGTTTTATGGTTCGAAGATGCTTTTTATTCTAGGGCATTCTTCGCTGACTCTTCTGATGCTAAAGGAACTTCAGATTTATTTGCAGGATCTTATGTTTCTTGAGAGGGTTTTAGATTTAGATCCATTTATTTTTGAAAATCTCACAAAGTTATCCCTGCTTTTGTTTCTTAAGAATTCAATCAAAGATAATTGTTTTTTTGACTCTTTTTAGGAGATTTCTTTCGTCATTTAATAAAACTCAACCTTTTAATGCTGAGAATTTAATAAACATGGCAGAAAACAACTCGATTTTAAACGCTCCCTTTCCTCATATTGCGTCATTTTTAGAACCACCTCTGAGTTATTTTTGTTTAATGTGCTTATTAGTTAAAATAAATATGTAATGCTTAACCCTTAGATAAGTATTAATTTTTACCAATAATTAAATATTCTTAAATAGTACCTGTTTCAACAGTTGCACATCTTCTTTTACTTCTACTTCGAGCGGATCCTTCCCAGCTGAATTCATAAACGATTCTTCTTTCGGATCGAAGACAGCTTCCACATGTAATTTCACAGCGAGAAAATCATCCTTTTAGATGTAAGGATTAAATAACCTCAGACTTCCAATAAATGAACTATTCTTTGATCTCTTTTAGCTAAAGATGCAATTCCTAGAGAACAAGCTGCATGACTTCATCTGGTCACCCGCACTATTAGTTTCACTTTACTTCCTCATGTTGGTGATCCAGCTCTGTTACTTTAAAAGAGCTCTAAATAAACAAATAATTTGAGATTAATTTTTAAAAATTTGCCTATCAAGGTTGAAAATTAGTATGTCCTTCACAATAATCCCCAAAATTAAATCAATTTTTATACAATGTTTCGCTGAAATTCACTCTGGAAATTATTTTAAATTCAATGATAAAGGATTGATTCCTCTCTTCCCCCGCTCTTTATTAATATTAGTTTAAAATATTATATAAAATACTTTTTAAAAATTCAATGTCTGATAACTAAGGAGATCAAAGCTAACAGGGGTCGTCTGTATCGAAAAGTATGGCTTCATACGAGGGAAGTGTAAGATATATAGAAAAGATAAATAAATCTATAAATGGAGCATTAATTTTCCCTCAAAATGTGAGATTATTTAAATTGTTATTTTGACTCTTTCAAATACATTTAAACTCTTCCAATGTTGTCATTCTAAGCGATATAAAAAGAATTTTAGATTTGTTATTTTCGATGGTTTTTCTTTCTAAGGTATCTGATCTGATCAATCAAAATGGACAGCAAGGATAAAACAGGGATTTCAATTCGCAAATAATGATGCATCCAATATCAATGGATAGCCAACTATTGTTGTAAGCAGAAAATAATCAGCTTAGAGAAGAAAATAATCAGCTTAAAGGAGAAACTAATCAGCTTAAAGGAGAAACTAATCAGCTTAAAGGAGAAACTAATCAGCTTAGAGAAGAAAATAATCAGCTTAAAGGAGAAACTAATCAGCTTAAAGGAGAAACTAATCAGCTTAAAGGAGAAACTAATCAGCTTAGAGGAGAAACTAATCAGCTTAGAGAAGAAACTAATCAGCAACAAGAAACAATAAAAAACTTGAGGCTTGAACTCAAACAAAAAAGTTCTTGCTGCTCAAAATGCTGCTCCTGAACTGTTAATTTATTTCAGCCAGCGTATGCACCAATATGTGTGTTTATGTACATTATCTTAGATCATAATATTATGAATATAAAAAAGCAAGGATTGATTTTAATATAATTATTTTTATGATGATGATGATGATTTTAAGCTGGTTGAGAGAGAGAGTTTTTGAATATTTTTTCCAAAAAATATAGTTTGTTTCAGTGGAAATAGTTTGTTTCAGTGGAAATAAATTCAAGAAGATAAGCTGCTACAAATGAGTTCATATCGTTCAGGTATAATACTTAGAAAGTCTGGATTGGTTTTATTCAAAACATAACATACTGCGATAATCAGCTTTGGAGCCAAGAAGAAGTTATGCAGCTGAAGAAGGCTCGAAGTTAAGAAGAAATACTCCGCCTAGTGGAGTAAGCTACGAATATCAGTCATTGAATAGTTCATAAAAATTATGAGACTGTATATTTTCACAGGAGAGAGACTTTTATGTTCAACAGCTGGAGGGGAAACTCTAGGATACAAAGGCGTTCTTAAATGAGTATATGCAGATGCATGAAGAAAAGGATCAGGCGTTGAAATATCGGGAAAATGAAATCATCAGGCTGAAAAGCACAATCGAGTAGGATAAATTTGTTTTTGAGCAAGTTAGGAAAGGGAAGGAAAACGGAGAAAAGAGATCATTATTTGTTATTCTTTTTCACTGAAAAATGATCATCTGCATTAGGACATTAGAAAACCAAGTTACTTAAGAGCAAAGAGGTGGTATCTATGCGATAAACGGAGAACGCGCGAAATCTGAGAAGGTGATGGAGAAATTTGAGTAGAAATTAGCAACGTTAGAAGATTAAGTTGGGATATTAGAACGATAACTCTTAGATAAGAATCGCTATATTGTGGAATTAGAACAACGCAGCAAGGATGCCGAATATTTGAATTTACTTGTGTAGGAAAAGCAAGTGTTAATCGATGGTTTGCGAAGAGAAAATGAAGTACTGATGAAGAGGATCAGAGAAACATTTAGAGAATAGTAATTATAAGATCATAGATTTGATCATGAAGAAGAGAGAAGATTAGTGTTAGATATTATTAAGAAAAAAGAAGCGGAAGGGTATTCAGCGGAAGGGTTCAAGAAGGAATTAAAATGAGGTTTGATAGGAAAATTGTTTAGATTTTGTATTTTAAGGATAGTTTCAGGTATCCATCATGAAAAATATGCTAGTTTTATGGATTTATGCTTGAAAAGTTGATTTAATAATGATATTTTATCAACACAATTAGAGGAATTAGGAGGAAGAATTATTAGATTTATTTGGATATTATTCTGTCAAAAAATAAATCTAAAGTGTCTTATTAGGGATTGTGTTGAAGAATAGAACTTCTGGAGAGAGGGATTTATGTTGCGAGAAAAGAGAGGGATAGATTCTGAATCGAGAACTTAGAGAAACATAAGAATCGATGATTTTTATAAATCCCAGATCAGTTATCTCTATTTAGTTTTCTGTGAGAAATCAATTAATTCTAAGAGACTCAATTGGACACAACATTGATAGATATTTTACCCTTTTGCAAGCAAAATGGAGATGGAATTAAACGACAACAACAGATGGAGAGATTTGAAAAACATCATTGAGAGAGACACAGATTTCAAAGGAGAACTCTTCGAGCCTAGTGAAGATTTATTCAAGGCATACTTAGACCAAGCGAAGGTTTTAGTCATCGGTGCAGGAGGGTTAGGATGTGAGATTCTCAAGGATATTGCTTTATCTGGTGTGAGGGATATCCATGTCATCGATTTAGACACCATCGATCTGACAAATTTAAACAGATAGTTCTTATTCCGAATGAAAGATATTGGCAAGCACAAAAGCTAAGTTGCAGCTGATTTTATCATGAAAAGGTACTTTAAAATGTTAACTTTGCAAACCAATTGAATGTCCTTTGATTTTCCCTCTTAGAATCCCTGGTTGCACTGTGACAGCGCATATCGGAAAAATTCAAGAGAAAGACAGTGAGTTCTACAAACAATTCTAAGTGATTATAGCTGGGTTAGATAATGTTGAAGCACGTAGATGGTTGAATTCCTTAGTCCATGGGTTATGTCAGTTTGATAATGAAGGCTAAGTTATCAAGGAATCGTAGATTAATCTTATCGATGGAGGAACTGAGGGGTTCAAAGGATAAGCTAGACTTATAGTTCCTTATTAAACTGCTTGCTATGAGTGCACTCTCAGCACACTTCCGGCTTAATAGACTTTCAACATGTGCACCATCGCAAATACCCCAAGATCACCAGAACATTGCATTGCTTACGCATATGCAGTTCTCTGGAATCATGAATTCCCTTAAAGACCTGTTGACAAAGATAGCGCTGAAGACATGCAATGGATTTACTAACAAGCGCTACTGAGAGCTTAGTAATACAACATCAAAGGTGTAGATTACATGAAGACAATGGGAGTGGTAAAAAACATCATCCCAGCAATAGCCTCCACAAATGCGTTAATTGCTGCTTCCTGCACGAATGAGGCATTTAAAGCGATGCTTTAATCAAGTCTCAATATCAAAGACTATTTCTAATATATGGGCAACACAGGGTAAATATTCGGTTCAAACGATTTAAGCCTTTGAAAAATATTTGAAATAACTTGTATTTGGCTTGATTTGGGGAATAGGCTGAGCACATTGACATTCTAATTTGAGAGAAATGATGCTTGCATGGTGTGCAGCAGCAAACCATAAATCGTCAAAATAAGCAGAAATTAGACATTGCTCTAATTGTAATCGTTGCTGAAAGAAAAGCCATTTGAGCTAACTGATCCTAGTCTAACATGCGATGACGGCCAGTTCTTGATTCCTCCTGTTATGAGAAATATGCATGCAGAAAAACTACCCATGACGTTCAAGTAACTGATTGAGGGTGGGTTATTTGTTGAAGGGATAGTAATCCACATCACTGATAAGAAGATCTTCACTTCAGCAAAGATCATTTTGAACTTCACTGATTGATTAGGGTTAAGGAGGGATAATTGGACATTTCATTTTTGTTTTTTGTATGAATTGTCAAGGATGTGATCTCATAAAGGAATTTAAAGAAAATGGGGAGGGGAGAATTAATAAATGTATTGATATTAATGTGGATGTGATTGGCCATGATGGGATCTGTAGTGCCATGCAAGAGGATAATCAAAGAAAGTTGAGTATTCCCTTGCGAAAGTGGGGAATGTTTGCGAAATTAAAAGAATGAGGGGAGTAAAAGAAATTTGTATGTTAATCAAAAATCACAAATAAAGGCTAAAATGCACTGTGCAATTTTTTAATCGCTATATGCACTCTGCAAGGCTTCCTACTACAGAGCGATCAAGATATCATCTTGGTTTAAACTATAGTCAGTGGCTCTTGGAAGCAGCAGCAGCAGTACTGAAGCGAATTGGGGATAGAGATAGTTGAAGATAAACGTTAATTCTGATATCTTCGTCTGTCTCTCGAAGTTTTTGACATCGACATGCGATATCTTGCCAAAGGAAATCGCACGGAAAACTCCTAACAGCGCATTAGACATGTGATTTATTATGGCTTAGTAGGTTCGTAACTCCAGAAAGGCAAAGCACTTTACTGGGATTTCCTCAGCCATAACTATCGAAACATTATGGAAATAAAGAAAGAATTTATAATTTAGAGGACGAGGCAATAAAGTGCTAATATATTTACATGAAAAAAGATGAAAGAATCGAAAGCGAAATGCTTGCATATATGAAAGAAAGAGACAATTTAAGAGCTAAATCAGCATTGTTAAACAGTAAAATTCAAATTGATTTTAGATTAAATCTCCAACGGAGCGAGAAGCCGTTAGAAAATACTCCGCGCAAAGGTATTTTTCTTAATTAATTTCTTTCTTATTAAGACTTATTTGCGAAAATTAATGATTGTAGGGTTTAACTGGAATTAAGGCTCGAAATCACTCTAAAGTGGGAAGGAGATACAAAGATAAATGAAAAGAAAAAAAAGGTGATTAATTTATGGTAATTGTTAAAATTATATGACTATTAGAGAGGGCCAAAAACAATGGAATTATTACCATGAATAAAATCAAACTCATTTATTTTTTATCCGTTAAAAAAATATTAATTCTGAAATTGAAGTAACTAAATAATAGTCTAAATTATTCGCATCTTTTTGGTTTTAAAAGTGTTAATTTATTATCTTATTATAAATATGATAAAAAGCATTCAAGCATTTTCATTTAAAATTTTAAATGTTATTAGCATGAGTTAGACTGTTTGTTCTCCAAATACTGAAGTAAAGATTGCAATAAAAATAAATAATGCTTCCCTGAAGTTTCTTTTAAAGTTTATGAGCTAACTATTCACTTCTCAAAAAATGCAGAAAATAAAACTTATTTGTAAAGCAGTTTGATAAAACAAACAACAGAAAAGTATTTTGACGTTTGATTTTCAGGTAATTGATAGCACGTGCATTATTTTAAATAAAGAATAAAAAGAAGAAAACATTTGAGTGGATTGAGTTAGTTATTTACTTACTTCTTCATGGATGGCTAATAACTCAATTCAATGAATAATTGATTTATTTGCAGACTTTTTAATTAATGTTTTAGCCAGACTCAATTCAAAGAGGGAGATAAAAGATGACATGGGTATAAAAGTGAAGTAATCCAAGGAATATTTGATTTATTTTTGGGAAGATAGTTAGTTTTTCAAGAAACATAATTTCAAATAATGAAAGAGGGAATACACAATGAAGAGAGAAAAAACGAATAGGAAAGTTCAAAAAAGAGGAAAAAATCAATATTTAAATTTTTGTATTTTTATTCATTATGTTAGCTTGATAATAATAAAAGTTGGTAATGCCATTCAAAACAATAATACAATATAAAATAACAATTGAAAATAACAGATTGTGTAAGAAAGTAAATATAAGAAGGAACCATAATGGCATGTAATTGACAAGTTCTATTCTGTTTTTAGGATGTTGCGTTGATCTAGTTCCTCTATTACTAAAGGTACCTTTTGGTGTCATTAATTGTTAGTTAATTAATGTTCTATTTTTAAGAATATTTCCCTTAAAATCCCCACCAACTTTACTAGAACTGAGACAGTATATGTGAATGTAATTATCTTGAGATTCAGCATTTCCAGGTTGGGGGTAGAGACTATTTGCAGTTGCTTAAATCGTTCATTAATTTTCACTTATTGACAGCCCATCAAAAGGTCTTCCTAACTTTTTCATAAGGACCCTTTCGTGGCTAAGAACCTAGCAAATATGTAAGATATCTTCTTCCTTACTGAGATGCGAAAAGCTGTGGTAAAGTTTAAATATCTCTTTGTCCACAATCATCGGATCATGTGTGTATCCCTTAGCCACAAGTGTTGAGCATAGAGCAAATGCATAGGTATAATGCATGGCATTTTTCTTGATGATTCCACGGTTAATCAGGGAGCCATATATCATTTCAATTGCTCTGCTGCCTATGTACATTCTCCAGGTATAATAATTCTTGGGATTCTCAAACATCATCCCCACAAAAGCACCTAAAAAGCCGCAGAAAAAGGCGCTGAATCCATCGTCTTTACCACGGAAATACCTCAAAATACATTGAGATAACCGCATAAGAGAATTCATGACAGTTATAAATGCAGGCAGTCTAAAATCTCCATCGCAGAGGAATATTTTGTAGAATGTACTCCCAGGGTTTTTAAGACTCTAGCGAAGCTTTAATAATGCAAAAAGCGCGTTGAAAGAAGCACGGATGGAGTATCCCGTCAAAAAAGAACGCTTGATAGTTTTGAGGAAACTTATGAAACAAGGACCTTCGTGCTTGCAGCAATCTGACTAATGCTGCAAGAGAGCTTTGAAAGTGAGTGGTTGCTTAGAATTCATCTGATGATAGGTTGGTTTAGCAGCTAAGGTGAATGTGCTTTTTGAATAATTGTAAAGTAAATTCTAATAATAATATTATTGCGTTGATCTGCGCTGCAATCTTGCATTTTTAAATTCCTCCCCAGGCGAAAGTTGACTTTTCCTCAGATTGATGAGCCAATTTCTGATATTACTCCTTTTCAGATGACAGGGTTGCCTGAAATCACTGTATTTAGAGTAAATCATGGGGTGAATTATTCATAAAAAATCAAAACGAATTCGTTTCTTCTATTTTAAAAAAGGTGGTGTTTTAAAATGTAGAGATGAGTTGACAAGCCTAAAATAATCAGCAACTAAAATCAATGAAGGATTGAAAAGGATGACTTGTTGTGGCTTTCCTCAAGGAGGATTTGAAAATATTCTTCTGTTCAAACACAATAAAAACATGGAAAAAAAAAAAGACAAAAAGTGAGAGCGTTGCATATTTTTGCTCCTTCTTCCTTTTCTTCTTTTGAGGCTGCTACTTTCTAATCGCAATTATTTAAAAATTCGAGTTTTATTGACGTATTGTGTTGCCTTAACGCCCTCAAAAAGCAGTTCTTCAAATTATCTCCTCTTCCCCCCCACAATAAATGTGATAATGTTTATTTTTTAGTGAAACTTACCCCTGCTCTTTCAAAAAAATAGGCCCATCATTAGTTGCTTCAGCTAGGCTTTTTGAAGCGTCGTCATGGACAATCTTCATATTTATCGTTAATGAGCTGCCATCACACTCACGGCTATCTTTTTATCTGAGGAATCTCTTTGGTTTTTTTTCTTCAAAATAATCAAGAGAAGATTCACGAGCAATGTCGTTTAAAAATTCCTCAAGCGAATAAATATTTATTTTATTGTTTCATAAATTTCAAAACCTAAGTGCCATTGTGTCAGCCAGTTGCTAGTGTTCTTTGTTCTATGAAGGAACGTAAGATATTGCAATTTCTTCTTTGGTATTTCTGCCCTTTTTGGTTTAAGGATGTGAGACACATTGAGAGATCTCCTCTTGCTCTTCTACGTACGTCTTAATTAATTTTCGGATCTGACGTAGGACTAGTCAATCAGCAAACCAATCAAGACGACACATTAGGATACAGAATATTCGTAAGAGCAATATAATCATTAATTAGAAAAGGAGGGAGATAGCACAACCATCAATCAAGTAGAAGACAAAGTAATTCTGAAAGAGAAAATAAGTTTGTTTTTGAACTTTTTCTTAAAATAAATAGCCTATAAACTCCTAAAAAAAGTGATTTTAAACTACTTTTATAATCTAAAGAGGATCCTTTCTTCTTGCCATTCGGTAACTCTCTGAGGGAGAATGCATTCCAGACTAGAGACTTCAAGAAGATGTAAATATTTTAAGCCAAACAGCTAATGATTTCTGGAAGAACACCTAACTTACAGAATCTGTAAAACTGTTTTCAAATCGTTAATCAGCATCACTATGCAAAGGAATTCTTTGGTTAGTGACTGCCTCCCACTGTGTAATCAAATTTTAAACAAGAGTAAATATCTTGAAGTTCTTGGTCATCCCCATTGATGACGATACTGACTACCAATACTCTAAAATTTTTATTATTAGAATCTTGCTGATAATGAAGATTCTTCTCTTCAAGGATATAATATAGGGCTCAGATTACAGAAGAAATGGAGACAAAAAAAAGAGAAAAAAATCTCGCTTTCTATTCTAAGATGCTGAATTTTGTTTACTGTTTTGCAGCGCTTTGATTAATTTTAACAGATAAATTTAAATTAGTTGTAAAACAAAATTCAACAGAACGAGAGCGAATTCTGCAATGAAGAATAGATGATAAGAAAGAAGGTACAATAGAAATCTTTAACAATCAGAACTAGAGAATGTAATAGGCAATAAATTTTTTTTCTCAGGATAAATGTACTGAGATCTAGAAAAATAATAATAATAACTCCCTTAGCAAAAACTTAAAACGTAATAAATTGATCTAACTCCATAAATTATCTCTTTTTTTGCTTTTTGAAAAGAGGAAAATGGTTACGAATCAAGAAAAAATAAAAATATTTTGTTAAAACTTTAAAAGGCAACAAATAGTCTCTAAACTTGATAGTATTAAACATGCTGTTATTAAGAGATCCTTATCCTTATTCAAACACCTTTTTTCAATGTGATAGCAACCTTACTAATAGAAATAAGGAAGATTTCTTTGCAGTAATTATCAACTTAAAAATCAAAGGGATAAATAGAAAAGCTTCTTATTATTTCTTTTTCTTTTTTCATTAAACAAAATTGTTAAGAAAGGAATAATATTAATATTACAGTGAGAATGGTGATGGTGGGGAGAATATGAACTTATAGTATTAAGCATTAATATCGTGGATTCAAAGAAATTGCAGTTATGATGATGGATTAATATATATTTATAATAAATAGAGAGAAACCTTGGGCGGTAAGCAGTTCAAGATTTCCAGCAAGCGATAAAAATAGATTGATAATTAAATAATTAGAAAAGATGAAATGCTAGAATCAAGTACTAACATTATTTAAATTTAATTTGGTACACTGTGCCTGTCAATTCGAAAATTGAATTCTTGACCAGTTTCAAATGTTAAGTTATTCAAATGATGAAAAATTATTCAAAGAATCATCTTTCAGCTGCTTGAATTAATAAAAAGGAGATAAAATGCATTTATCATCTCAGCAAAGAAGAAGATTCTGAAAATTTCGCATACCAAAAGAAATTTTTATAATATTTTGTCAAAAACTAAAATACCAAATTAACCAATCAATCAATACAACAAGATCTAATTTGGTCCATTGATTGGAGGAGAATTGATTTGCTAGAAAGGATGTGTATCCATTCAATTAAAACAGTAAATTAATGAATAATGAGAAAATGTAACAAGAATAATTTTGATTTTTATTATTAATTTATTATTGGAGACAAAAGTAAAAGTTGACGTAAAGCAAAATAGATAATATTGAGAGTTAGATAAAAGAGAGAGAAAAAGCGGTTGATAGTATTATCTGATGACCTAGAAGAAGAAATTGTCAAGAGTCGTAGGCTAAATAGAAGCAACAGGAACAGATTACAGGAATTTTATTTATTTTATTGAGTTGGAAATATCTATCTGATCGAGAGATTGGCAGAATCAGGAATTTAGAGTGATTATTTGGTTTTTATAAGAGAGAGAGAATCTCAAACCAAATTATTAAAGTATGCTCAAGAAGGTAACAAAATTAGCCAAATTAAAAGCCAATCCTATGTTAAAATATCAGCTATCTTACTGGTCTGGATTTACTTTCCTTAAAATTCCATTCTTCTTCTGTTTCTGTTTCTTCTTCTTCTTCTTCTTCTTCTTCTGTATCTCGCGGTTTATCTTCATTGGAGGGATTGGTTAAATGAATTCTCGTTATTATTTAATATGTTTCCAGCAAAGGTAGGATGAGCTTGAATAAATAGTTGAATTGAAATTTGAATGGAAAAAGAGGAGTTTATTTAGAAATCAAATATTTATAATTTGACTCATTTTCACTCAGTGCGCTAGGACACAGCAATATA
>Ga0302284_1001356_pt1 | contig 11066 bp, 8 predicted proteins | sample III_Fen_E2_1_FD_198760 | JGI IMG/M metagenome (GOLD analysis project Ga0302284, IMG submission 198760) | Peat permafrost microbial communities from Stordalen Mire near Abisko, Sweden - III_Fen_E2_1 | ecosystem: Environmental > Terrestrial > Soil > Wetlands > Permafrost | place: Sweden: Abisko...
CAAGAACATTATCCGAGCCTGCTTTTATTTGTTTACTCACGTCGAGGCTATATTCAGCAAACATACCAGCCATCTCAGTCGAATCGGCAATTTGATTACCATTGAGCCAGACTTCTGCTCTATAATTAATACCTTTAAAAATCAACTGAAAACTGCGCCCGTTGTCATTAGCCGGAACATTAAATGATGTACGGTACCAGTATGGCTTTTTCCAGGGGTTTGGGTTATTCGGTAGGAAGCTGTATTGCTCGAGATTGTACTTTTTATTAAATTCATCAGATGCGTCGGGTATCAGCATATTGTTGAGCCCCGAATATGGATCGGGGTAAATCTTATTTGCTACCAGACCCGTTAGAACTGTAGATGGCACCTTCACAGGAAACCAGTAAACTCTTGACTTATATCCCAATGATGAAATTTCTGCACCAGAGGAGGGAATCAAAACAGACGACTGTAGGTCAAATCTGGTAAGCTTTTCCTGCTTTACAGAACCGTTCTGAGAATTAACGGAAGTTGAAAAAATAAATAAGTATAGTAAAAGAAGTGTAACCAGATAATAGTGTTTTTTCATGATTAAATAATTAATAAGGAACAAAAAAGAAATTCTAGTTAATTATAAACCTGAAGGAAAGTAAAAATCCTGATTTAATTAATGTTTCTTTATAACGATAATCTCAGGTTTCTCAGCTTCTGAATATCTGACAATATAGACTCCGCCATGAAGATTGTTAAGATCTGTCTCACAAGTGAAGTCTCCTGTTTTCTTTATAGTTTCAGTGAACACCTTTTCTCCCATCGTATTATAAATATCGATTGCTGTTGGTGAGGTCTTTACCCCAACAAAATGTAAATGGACATTTCCTTCAGAAGGATTAGGATAAATCTTAAGGTCAGTCTTTTCATATTTTTCATTTTTCGAAGAGAGTATCCCATCAAAAAGAGTTACTTTCCATTTTTTAATTGTCTGGCTGTCTTTTGAAACAATGTCATATACAACAGGATTGGAAAAATCCCTATAGTTCTCATCGCTAAACTGCTCCTGGTTGCCGATCCAGGCACGTGAATCAGCAGACAAAACGAAATATGGTCTTAAGGAGTCTTTTTTTACACCTTCCTTGATTTCGACATGAACCGTATTATGTGAAGTATCTATAGCTGCCTGACCTATCATTCCTCCTACTCCAAACGACTCAAAGTTTGCAGAACTCCTGGCATTAATTACCTTAATGATCCAATCTCGATGAATATCCCTGTTCTCAGCATAGACTGTATAGATCAATGGCGTACTAAAGTCATTTGAAGTTCTTCTGTTTTCCTGCATCTTTCCGTCTACTTTTACATATGCACCTGGAGAAAGTGAAAAGGAAGCAATAAGTGAGCTGGTATTAGCTCCATAAGGCATCTCTACTGTAATAACGGATTTGATTGTATCAATGGAACAGGATTTTTGTCCGTGCAGGCTGAATGCCTCAATGTTGGTATGCACCGATCCTTTATGCCAGTGGATTGGATGAAGGAGAATTATAGCCCGGTCACCTGCCTGTAACTGATCCAGATCGAGCATCCCGATATTCCATCTTATTCCATTGGTTATTATTGCATCGGAGAATGCTTTATTATTATTCAGAAAGTATGCTTCGTACTGAAGATCAAAGTCTCCGAGTTTCCCCTTCAATAAGGTAATATACTTCCCGTCTTTCGGAACAGTAATATTATTCTCTCTGTTAGGTACAATAGGATAAGTACATTCCTCAAAAAAATAAAAATTCATATAATGGTATGTTTTGCAATAAGTTGACCCATGGGCTGCTGTCCCATATATATTCAGACCATTTGACCGGAGCCAATTAAGTTCGTTGTGAAGGAAAGTAACCGGATTAATATTATAAATCACCTGTAAGGTTACCAAATCGTTATGCCAGCCTATTTCAAAGTGCCTTTCGTTCTGCATCTTTTTTAGTATGGGAATAATATTATCTGTATGGACTGCCATATTATTTGAATTTGCCAGGTAATATGGAGCTGAATGAAGGACGAAATAGGTAGAACGGAATCCGAGATCAGATTCCACCTGTGAAAATTTGAATGCAACATCAAGGTCAATGTCAATGTCATGTCTTAATCCAATGACAATCTTATTGTTGTTAAAAGTCTTTCGGAATTCATTTAAGGGCAGAACTATATATTTACTGGTATCAGATATTTTATTAAGAAATGCTGCATATTTCTCCCATGTAAAATTTGTGTCAGGTTCTGAAACATTAAGATTCCGTTTTTTCAGTTCACCTACGCTGTCTTTCCTGAAAGTAGATTTCTTTTGGATTATATTTAACCCTGCAGGAATATCCTTCTGGCCGGAAAGGGAGTTCAAAAAACAGAATGAGATAATAAATAAGCTGAAAAGAAAATGCACGATCTGGTTCTTTCTGAGAATCATAAAAATAAATTCATTAAATGTGTATGATGAAATGAATTTTGCAAAAATATATTTTTGCAATCTATTTCAGTAACTTTTTTATATTATAAAGTTTGTTAAGTGCTTCAACAGGGGTAAGATTATCAATATCAATTTCAAGGATTTCATCTCTGATCTGTTTTAACACCGGATCATCCAGCTGAAATATACTCAACTGCATCCCCTCTCTGTGCCCTGCAATATCGGCTATGGGTTTTGAGAGTTCCTTTTTGTCATGACTCTGTTCCAGTTCTTTAAGAATTTCATCTGCCCGTGTAACCACACTTCGTGGCATACCCGCCATTCTGGCAACATGTATTCCAAAACTATGTTCACTACCGCCTCTCTTAAGTTTTCTAAGAAAGATGACTTTATTATTAAGTTCTTTTATTGAAACACTATAGTTCTTTACCCTGGCAAATGAATTCTCCATCTCATTAAGTTCATGGTAATGAGTGGCAAATAAAGTTTTTGCCCTTAGTTTGTTTTCATGCAGGTATTCAACCATAGCCCATGCGATTGAAATGCCGTCGTAAGTGCTTGTTCCTCTTCCGATCTCATCAAGAAGAACAAGGCTGCGGTCAGATAGATTATTGAGTATACTGGCCGTTTCGTTCATTTCAACCATAAACGTTGACTCACCGAGGCTTATGTTATCCGATGCCCCTACCCTGGTAAATATCTTATCAACCATACCAATTGTTGCTTCTTTTACCGGAACAAAACAACCAGTTTGTGCCATTAAGACAATCAGAGCTGTCTGACGCAAAAGAGCAGATTTTCCAGACATATTTGGTCCGGTCAGGATTATTATCTGTTGATCTTCAGTATCAAGTACCATGTCATTCGGAACATATGACTCACCAACAGGCAATTGCCTTTCAATGACAGGATGACGGCCTTCCTTTACATCAAGTATCCTGGAGTCATTAAGAACCGGCCTTGTATAATTATTCTCAACTGAGATTACAGCAAATGACTGCAGGCAATCGAGTTTTGCAATAAGTGTTGAGTTTAGCTGTATTGGCGGAATATATTCCAGGATGGCCAGCACAAGATCAGTAAAAAGCTTTGTCTCCAGAGCAATTATTTTTTCTTCAGCTCCCAGTATTTTGCTTTCATACTCCTTAAGTTCCTCAGTTATATAGCGTTCTGCGCTAACAAGTGTTTGTTTACGGATCCATTCCGGGGGAACCTTGTCTTTATGAGTATTTCTCACTTCAATATAGTACCCGAATACATTATTAAAACTGACTTTGAGTGATGTTATTCCGGTACGTTCACTTTCCCGTGTCTGAAGATCAGAAAGATAATCCTTACCATGATATAATATCTTGCGGAGTTCATCAAGTTCCTCAGATATTCCTGCAGCAATTACATTTCCTTTAATAAGCTGTACAGGAGGGTCGTTATTAAGCTCATTATCAATTTTATCAGCTATTAATTTGCAAGGATTTAATTGTTCTGCAATTTTACTCAGAGGAAGACACCCGCTGTTATTACAGAGGTCTCTGAGAGGGTCAACTGCTAGCAAGGCTCTTTTAAGCTGAACCACTTCCCTTGGGTTTATCCTGTTGACTGCAACCTTAGATATAAGCCTTTCGAGGTCGCCAATCTGACGGATCAACCCCGCTATTTCATCTTTAACTAAGCCGTTTTCAATAAAATATTCAACCACATCGAGCCTCTCATTTACAGGTTGAAGATCTTTCAGAGGAAGTGAAAGCCACCTTTTCAGAAGCCTTCCTCCCATAGGGGAAATAGTACGGTCCATGACATCGATAAGGGTTCTTGCCCCTTCATATGGCGAATGAAATAACTCAAGGTTTTTAATGGTAAATTTATCGAGCCATACATACCTGTTCTCTTCAATTCTGGAAAGGCTGGTTATATGTCCAAGTTGTTCGTGCTGAGTTATATCAAGATAATATAATATCGCGCCGGCCGCAATAATACCATAGTTGAGATTTTGAACTCCGAATCCCTTTAAAGAACTGGTTTCAAATTGTTTAAGTAACCTGTCGTTCGCAGCATCCTGTGTGAAGATCCATTCATCCAGTTTAAAAGTATAAAATTTCGGACCAAAATAATCAAGGAAAATATCCTTCTTTCCTTTTTCAAACAATACCTCCTTTGGCTGAAAGCTATTCAGCATCTGGTCTATATATTCAAGTGTACCTTCCGATATAAGAAATTCACCCGTGGATATATCTAAAAACGCTACTCCCGCAATTTTCTTATCAATGTGTACTGCAGCAAGAAAGTTATTCTCTTTATGATTTAAAACATTCTCATTTAATAAGACACCAGGTGTTACCATTTCAATGATGCCTCTTTTTACAATCTTTTTGGTAAGCTTAGGGTCTTCAAGCTGCTCGCAAATAGCAACTCTCTGACCAGCCCTGACAAGTCGTGGCAGATAGGTGTCGAGGGCATGGTAAGGAAAACCGGCAAGTTCTACGAATGATGCTGATCCATTGGCCCTGCGCGTCAAAGTAATCCCAAGTATTTCAGAAGTCCTTATTGCATCCTCTCCGAATGTTTCGTAAAAATCACCTACTCTGAAAAGCAGTATGGCATCAGGATGTTTAGTCTTGATAGCATAGTATTGCTTCATAAGCGGCGTTTCTACATACTTCTGAAAATCAGACATCTGGAATGCAGGGATTTTTAATATTGTATTTGTTTGACGGCTAGTTTCAACAAAGATACACAGCTGGTAATATTAATGAAATAGTTTTTGAAATTATAATCATTAAAAAGAAATTAAATATTTTTTAACTCCGTGGTTATCTGTGCAAACTCTGTGTTTCTCTGTGACAGTTCTTATTTTTCTTTGTTTCACAGAGAGACACAGAGAAGACACAGAGAGCCACAGCGAATTTATTCGAACTTCTTAATGTAAGTTGTATCAGAGATTAATTGAATATCATAATAAATCTCATAAAATCATTCAATGTGTTTTTATACCTTGCTGAGACAAAATCGCGTATTTTAATAGGTGATAAATATGAAAAAGGTTTTAATTCTTGGAGCTGGACTTGTAGTCAAACCGATGATCGAATACCTGCTCAATAATAATTTTGAGCTTATGGTTGCATCTCCCATGAAAGAGAGAGCCGATGAAATGATAAATGGAAATCCCAGGGGAATTTCACTTGACTGGTCCATGGATGACCCTGCAATGCTTGAAAAACTTGTAGATGAATATGATATAACAGTAAGTCTGCTGCCTTATAAGTATCACTCTGATGTTGCAAATGTTTGTCTCCGTCACGGGAAATCCCTTGTTACAACATCGTACATTCAACCAGGAATGATGGAGCTTGATGAGTCTGCAAAAAAAGCCGGGATACTGTTCCTTAATGAGATAGGTCTTGATCCAGGGATAGATCACATGACAGCAATGAGCATTATAGATTACATCCATAACAAGAATGGAAAAGTTGAAGAGTTCTATTCGCTTTGCGGGGCTCTTCCGGCTCCGGAGGCTGCTGACAATCCCATGAAGTATAAATTCAGCTGGAGTCCGAAAGGAGTAATCCTGGCAAGCAGAAACAGCGCTCTTTATCTGAAAAAAGGAAGAAGAGTTTACATTGAACCTGCAGATCTCTTCAAAGACAGATTCAATTATTACTTTCCCGGTATTGGCGATCTTGATGTCTATCCCAACAGGGATTCAGAAAGCTATATTAAGATTTACGGGATACCCGAAACAAAAACGATGTACAGGGGAACATTCAGGTACAAAGGATGGTGTGAGACCCTGGATGTTATGAAAAGCCTTAATATGCTCGATGATTCAGTGAAAAATTATCAGGACACGAGTTATGCTGAATTTCTTGCTGAAAGGAGCGGATCTGATACTAAAGACCTGGTAAAAACCCTGGCAAAAAAACTCGGGATATCGAAACAATCAGTTGCTTTTCAGTCTCTTGATTATCTGGGATTTTTTAGTGACGAAAAATTACATTATCATGAAACCACCCCTTTTGAAATAACGTCCGACAGGATGATAAAAAAGATGCTCCTGTCAGCTGGTGAGCGTGATATGGTTATCCTGCAACATATCTTCCTGGCATCTTATCCTAATGGTCAAAGGGAAGTAATAAAGTCATCAATGCTCGATTTCGGATCTGCTTCAACAAATACATCTATTTCACGAACAGTTGCTCTCCCGGCTGCCATTGCAGTTAAAATGATACTCGAAAATAAAATTGAGATTAAAGGTGTTCACAGACCTGTAATCCCCGAGATTTACAAACCGGTTCTGGAAGAATTAAAGACTCTTGGCGTGGAGATGAAGGAAGAGTATGGGTTGCCGGAGAGTGAGATGATTAAGTGAGAAATATACTCACCCCCTTCTTTTCCCCCTCTCTACTTCGTAAAGAGGGGGAATGTCGTTAATATTGAGTGCTTTACACCCCCTCTTTGCGTAGCAGAGAGGGGGACGGGGGTGAGTACATTTGGGGAGGAAGGAAAAAGGGGATTCAGAATTTTAGATAAAACTCTTTAGTCAGATTTATATACTCATCTGTATATTCATGCCTTTTCCCATGCTCAATAGTAAGGAATCTTATAACCGGATTATTCCTGATTTTGCTAAAAGTTATAATTAGTCTTCGGATATCGGCAGTTGGCAATGGTTTTATTTTCAGTATACTGTTACAAAACAGCCCGTATTCAGAAGCTTCGGCAATGAACACATTTCCTTCATTATATGGCAGAATTAATTGCAGACGGCCATCATCTTTCATTGATTTTAAAACACCCTCCAGAATATCCCTGGAAGTCAATGAATCATTGTGTCTGGCGACAGATTTTCGCAGATCCGGGTTTTTAAGGGAATCTGAAAAATAAGGAGGATTGGTTACTATCAGATCAAATTTACCCTTGGCAGGATTGAAGTCCTGAAGCCTGGTATGTTCAACATTTATCCTGTTGTGCCATTTGCAGCTTTTAATATTTTCACAAGTCTGAATAAACGATTCGTCATCATGTTCAATGGCTGTAATAGCGGCATCGCATCGTTGGGCAAGCATTATTGAGATAAGTCCAGTACCAGAACCAATATCAAGAATACTTCTGACACCTGTAATATCTGCACAGGCACCAAGTAAGACTCCATCCGTGCCAACTTTGAAGGCTGATCTATCCTGATAAACTGTAAACTGTTTAAAACTAAAATAGTCATTAGCCATTTTCAGAACTTTTCATTCACACCCAGACCAAAAAGTGCAAAATCATATTTAACCGGGTCAGTCGGATCAAACTCCCTGAGTATTGCGGTAAGTTCCTCTACCGCTTTCCAGTCATTCATTTTTCTTGTTAAAAGGCCCAGTCTGCGGGCTGTATTACCCGAGTGAAGATCCAATGGTATATACAGTATTGAAGGATCAATCTTTTTCCAGATACCAAAATCTACTCCTGAATTATCCTTGCGAACCATCCACCGGAGAAACATATTCAGCCTTTTACCCGCTGCACCTCCCATAACATCAGCAAAATGTTTTTCATTTCTTGTTTCATGAGGAAGAGAAAAGAAAATCGACCGCAGGAACGACAAGCCTTCTCTGACCGAACCTGAATTTTTCATTCCCTGAAGCATAACATCTTCCATTCCATCGAAACTGGAATATATATGTTTTAAACCTCTGATAAAATAAACACAGTCAACGCCATTAAAAGTTCTGTGAACAAAACGTGCGAATCGGAGAAGTTCATTTTCATTCGCCTTCATAATAAACTCATACGGAGAATTATCCATCATCTCGAGCATAACTCTGCTGCTTCTCAGGATGAGGTCTCTCCTGCCCCATGCAATTGCAGCGGTCATAAAACCCGATATCTCTATGTCGTGCTGTTCCCCAAAGCTATGAGGAATAGATATTGGATCACACTCAATAAAAGAAGGATTATTATACTGAAGATATTTTTCTTCGAGGAAGTCCTTAATTTCAGTAGCAGGAATGCCGTTATATGACAGGTTAAGACTCATTTACAATAAGTCCGTCTTTGATCTGAAGCACCCTGTCAGACATTGATGCCAGCTGACGGTCGTGAGTTACTATTATTATTGTCTGCCCGAAAGTATCCCTGAGTTTAAAGAAAAGCTTATGAAGCTCATTTTTATTCTCTGTATCAAGATTACCTGATGGCTCATCAGCCAGAATAACTGAAGGATTATTCACAAGCGCACGTGCCACTGCTACACGCTGTTGTTCCCCACCACTGAGCTCAGAGGGTTTATGCTCTAACCTGTCAGTGAGGTTAAGAAATCCAAGAAGTTCTGCAGCTCTGCTTTCTGCCTCGGATTTGCTTTTTCCGGCTATATAAGCAGGTATACATACATTTTCAAGAGCTGTGAATTCAGGAAGAAGCTGATGAAACTGAAATACAAATCCAATATTACAATTTCGAAAAGAAGCCAGGGCTCTCCCTTTAAGACGGCTTATATCTGAATCGTTATAATAAATTGTCCCGCCATCGGGCCGATCGAGCGTTCCAATTATTTGTAACAGAGTTGTTTTTCCGGCACCGCTGGCTCCGACTATTGATACTACCTCTTTATTCTCAATCTGGATATCGATCCCTTTAAGAACCTTAAGGTTTCCATATGCTTTAGTGATTCCGGTTGTTCTGATCATAATGTTCTCTGGAGAAAGGTTATTTGCAGCTAGTCCTTCACCTCTTTATAATATCCGTCTGAAATATCGTCGGGTTCTTTCTTAACTTCAACTTTTGGTTTTTCTGCGACTTTCTCTAGGTTTTCTTTTATCTCATTAGCATCATTATTAATGCTTGATTTCATTTCATTCATACTCTGACGAGCATCCGATGTAACATCATTCATATCGTTTTTTATGGAATCAGAAACATCGTTCATATCACTCTTTAATTTTTCCGAATAAGAAGTTACATCTTTTTTAATGGAATCAGAAACGTCAGTGAGATCTTTACGAAAATCACTGGTGCTGGTCTCAATCTCCCTCCTTATGTCATCAGTAGCTTTTTTAAAATCGCGCATCCCCCTCCCGACTGTTTTTGCTATGTCGGGTAATTTTTCAGCTCCAAATAGAAGAAGTGCAACAATGATGATGACAAATATTTCCGGTCCGCTCATAACAATTTGTAATAAATGTTCCTCCCAAATGAAGAGGCAAAGTTAGAAAAGTTTAATGATTTTCCCAGTGAATAAATTTCTATAAAAATAAAAAAGGGACCTGCCATTGCATGTCCCTTCTATTCATTCTATATTGAATTAAATCAACTTAACGCTGGTGCTTTGATTTTCGTTTTAGGTTCTTCAATTATCTCATTTCTTTTAGCAGATGTATCGTACATTAAAGCAGTTGCGACAAAGACTGATGAATAAACTCCTGTTCCAATACCGACCAGAAGTGCGAACATAAATCCACGGATCACTGCACCACCAAACAAGAACATTGCTACAATCGTAAGAATCACAGCAAAAGTTGTGTTAATAGTTCTGCTCAGGGTTGAGTTCAAAGCCATATTAAGGACTTCTTTAAACGGACGCTTGCGATATAACGGAAGGAACTCTCTGACTCTGTCGAATACAATTACCGTATCGCTTACAGAGAATCCGATTACAGTAAGAATAGCCGCAATAAATGACTGGTCGATCTCCATTGCAAATGGCATATGACCCCAAAGTATAGAATATACTCCTAGCACCAGAAGCACATCATGTGCAAGTGAAGCAACAGCTCCAAACCCATACTGCCAGTAACGGTATCTCATGAAGATATATAAGAAAATAAGAATCAATGCAATTCCAACCGCATAATAGGCATTGATCGTTATATCAGCAGCTACAATTGGACCAACAGTTTCAGAACTTTTCCTATACTTATTAAAGAATACTTCTTTGCTTACATCGGCAGGTATGAAGCTTTTTAATCCCTCATAAAGTTTTGTATCAACCTCGTCATCAACTCCTGTTTCGTTGATTCTGTAATTTGTGGTTATTTTTACCTGGTTTTGGTTTCCAAAGGTAACCACCTGGGGAAGATCACCAAATGCTACTGTAAGTTTGGCTGCAAGATCTTCAGTAACTACAGGTTTGTCAAAGGCAACAACAAATGTACGTCCACCTGAAAAATCAATACCCGGGTTAAGGCCACGTACAATCAATGAAACAATACCTGTCGTAATAATGAGTCCGGAAACAATATAAAAATATTTTCTAATACCAATAAAATCAATTTTGGTATGTTTGAAAACCTCAGCAGTCATTTTAATTGAGAAATGAAGTTGTACATTTCTCTTTAAAAGAGCCTCATAAATAAGTCTCGTAATGAATATTGAGGCAAAAATTGATGTCATGATACCAATCACAAGAGTCGTGGCAAAACCTCTTATTGGTCCTGATCCGAAAACATACAGAACAATACCTGTAAGTAGTGTTGTGGCCTTTGAATCAATAATTGCAGGGTAAGCACGTTTGTATCCATCTGCCAAAGCCAGTTTTATTCCCTTCCCGTTTCTCAGTTCCTCCCTGGTTCGCTCAAAAATAAGAATGTTAGCATCAACGTCCATACCCATTGTGAGAACGATACCCGCTATTCCGGGAAGTGACAGCACTGCA
>Ga0302284_1001358_pt1 | contig 11057 bp, 7 predicted proteins | sample III_Fen_E2_1_FD_198760 | JGI IMG/M metagenome (GOLD analysis project Ga0302284, IMG submission 198760) | Peat permafrost microbial communities from Stordalen Mire near Abisko, Sweden - III_Fen_E2_1 | ecosystem: Environmental > Terrestrial > Soil > Wetlands > Permafrost | place: Sweden: Abisko...
TCTAAAAATAAGCTCATCTAATTAACTACAGACAATAAATAATCAGTTGATTCCTTTTCACAGACATAGACAGTTGATAACTTTCTCTAATTATTCTAGAATATTATTTACTCTTTTGATTATTTAATTTTTCAAGGTAATTACATTTAAAAGCTATCTATATATTTTTTTATCCATTTCTTAATGCATTTTGTATCTTAAAATCTTGTTAGTTTTACAATTTTCATCTTATTAAGCTCATTTTATGCGGATAGAAGATTTTACTTACTTCGATTCGTGAGATAATTAATGATTATCAGGTTAAAAAGAGCCTACTGCAGAAATAAAAAAGTAATAAACAGAAGAATCAAATTTGAATTCTCCACAAAGGAATTCATCAGAAATATCATAATCTTTCTTTATAATCCATCATGCGTTTCAGCAATTTGTTTGCCTGAAATCTTCACTTTCAATGTCATATCCCATTTTTAGAAAAGTCATCCTTATTGGTAGCGTTACAATCGCAAAGAAGACATAATAGCTACTTTGGACAGCGGTTTGTTAAGACTTTTGGTTAATTGTCGATGTCTAAAGCTATTGTGAATTCTAAATATTTGAACATTTTTGAAATATTTTAAAAGATTATTGAAGAAGGTACTAGTAAATATATATGTATATACAATCAAGGTTCTATTATTGAACTATATTGAGGATTTGAATTAGCAGAGTGTTTAAGAAGAGCTTGACATCTGCAGTTGGGACAGTTGTTTTTATTTTTTAACCATAAGTCAAGGCAGTCTGTGTGAAAAATATGTTAACAGTCTAGGATGTAGATCTCAGTGTTATCTTGAATGTCCTGATAGCAGATTGAACACAACTCTTTTGAGGCGTCTTTCGATAGCAGCTGCAAGGAATTGTTGTATAATTTTTTAAATTGCAAGAGCTCTTTCTCAGACAGTCCTTTTAACTTATATTACTCGATTTATGCCATTTGGGTGATATTTTCATTGCGAAATTGGTTTCTTGCACTTCTTAGTTACTAATATAACCGTCTATTAGTGGTAAATATGTAGCAGACAGAGTTAAGAATGATCAAAGAGGAAAGAAGTGCTAGGATAAAGTACATAAAATATTAGATATTTTAAGAAAGTTGATCACTACTGGATACTAAAGTGATCTTGCTGACAATATTAATAATCAGAACTGAACCAAATACCATTCGAGAAATGTGATTCAACATCATAGAATTCAAGATGCTCAAGAATTTGCAGAACGCAATGAAAATAAGAGCACTTTGTCCAGGATTATCGAGGTCATAGGTTTGATAAATTAGAATGTAAGCGATACAATTCATGGAGCAAGTCATAAAGTGGAATATCCTTGCACTCTCCCAATGTCCTCCGTTTTGTTCAGCCTTTTAGACTATCTCTTTCTGGAAGGAATAGTGGCTTATTGTACTAATAAACTGTGTGAAAGCATAAAAATAGTTACTGCTTGTATCAATTTTCTCAGAGACAACAGTGCTTAATAGCTTCAAAGCGAAGAGTGACCAATTTAAGATTGCATTGGTAACCCAAAAGAATGCAAAGCCAGGATATTTCGAGGAAGTCTATTGGGACAACTCAGGTGTGGAATGCAGAGAATTGAAATTCTTGAGGATTACAGCGAGAATTAAGTTGATCCATGTCAATCTAGCGAGAACAAACTAAAAGCTCTTTTCAAAGGAAATTATGGTCTCTGTGATGATTGAGAAAAAAGAAATCAAGGCTAAGATGTTCTGGTAGCTTGTGATGTAGCTTTGTTATTGCATGCATGTAAAAATATATTGCATTTATATTCCTGTTTGTAAGATAATTATTAATTATTTATTTATTATTTCTAATAACTAAAGCCATCAGTGGGTTACAAGCAAATTTTCATAAGGTAAACTATCTGAAATAATTGATATATCACTGATGTTGCTTATGGGGCGTAATTAATTGCTCCAAGAAAATTCAGAAATTATCCTTTTTAAATAAATCAGTAATCTGAGAGAACTATTAAAATCAAAAGTTGCTGAGATCTTTTTCTTATTACAAAGTAAGAGTTTGATTTCATATCACTGAACAATTTAGCAATGTCTCTTATCCCGCAATAATCTTGTAGCTCTTAGAGCTGAAGTCATCGAAGCTAATCTAAAATCTAAATAGGCTGAACATCGAAATAGATAGCCGCATATTAATAATGAAATTACAGATTTGGGATCATTCAAAGCATATTTTTCAAGTTTTTAATTAACTGTATTTTGTTTGTTAAAAATGTGTGGTGCGGTCACAGGAGGGAAATTAATTGTCTATTTTGGGAAATAATGCAATTTTAGTTTATTTAAAGATGTAATGTAATAGACATAATGGTACTGTAAAGGCGGAAAAATTTCATTTTTGAAAAACTGTTTTGATTTGTTGTTGAATTGAATTAACTCGAAAAAGCAAGACAATTTATTTAAAATAACGCTAGCTAACACTTTGATTTCAAATGCAGAGCTAGGCTTAGATTTCTTTGAAAAATATTTGATGGAAATGAATAACATTTGTAATGTATTATCCATTATTTTTTGTTTCCTTTATCGAAGCTGAATAGATATTGGGGATTAGTGTTTAAATCCAAGAATTATTTATCATTGTGATTAATTAAATTTCAGGATAGAATCATCAGACAAAGAGTTACATGATTTAAAAAGTGTAAATTATAATTATGGATTGCTTAAAAACTCATAATACTTCTTCTAAAATGGATATTTTGGATTGGAGAATTGTAATTTAAGACTTTAAATTGAAGAAAAAATGAAAAGATATTTATTAAACTTCTAGAGAAAAAATAGTTAAGTATCTATGGTAAAACCAGTGAAATGCCTTCTATTATTATCATATCCTAGGGGTTCATATTATTTATTTGAGTTTTTGGCATATAAATCCATTCACATTTAAACTTTTTCTTTCTTTTGATTTTTTTGAAATTTAAATCTAATCTGGATTGCTTTATTAGGCAAAGGAATGATGAGTAATAATCGAGAACATAAAAAATACAAGGGCAAATAAATTATGCATCTCCATACAAATAACAATGTTATTCATTAGTTTAATACACTTAAAGTCTAATCCAAAAAATGTTGAATTAAAGCTGAGTTTGGTAAGAAGAAAATTCAAGAATGTTTATTACTGTCATAACTGAGCCTTGACAATATTAGAAGAGATATCCTACAGCTGAACCAGTTTATCTATTTACTCGTTAACATTGTGAATTTAATAGTTCACTAATATTAGATGGTATGAAAAACCTATTACCCTTTTGATCAATAATTTACTGATAAATTGTTAATGACATAGAGAAAGATCTAAGAACTCTCTCTATTTCTTCATGATTTTCTTTTTTTCATTTTTATCATTAGAACTTAATTATGTTTAAAAGCAAGAATAACCACAAGTCTTTCAAAAAATATTCAGATTGTCAGACTTTAAGAGTTTCAAAACCAATTCCCTATTTCTGATGAGATAAACAATATTGGAATAGAAAAACAGCTAGAAAGAGTTAAATTAGGTTCTTAATTCATAAAAGATATTCAGACAAATTAACTTTTCAATTGAAAACACATTTCATTCATTTAGGAAAATAGAGGAATTTCAATGTATTTGTTATCACGAAGGCAGTATTTGTTAGAAGGAGATGAACATTCATATATTAAAGCAGCATCTTTATCTGATGGTCCCTCATCAGATTCTCGCATCCCTCGCTTTATCAAAAGAAACTCTAAAAGGACAAGGAGTAGAGCTCGAAACTTGATAACAAACAAGACTAAATTATGCAAAGACTATATGAAACAAAAGTAATGCTTTTATGGGAATAGATGTCATTACGCGCACTGCAAAGAAGAATTAAATCCTGTGAATTACTACAATAAGGACAGAAAGTATAAAGAGAAGCAATGTCCAAATGGAGATAAGTGTGACCAATAGAACACATGCAAATTGTATCACAACGAAGATGAAAAACGATTCAATATTATGATGAAGAGACTCTCCACAACTGGAAGCAGTAGCAATGAATAGAAGTAGTATTGGACAGTTTAGAAGAATTGGTTAAGGATATCAGAGACTGTTCTGTAGTTATCGATGTTTTCAGAAAAAGAGACAGAAGAACTAATACAGCGAATAATACAGTTAAAATAAGAATTATGCTCATAAAAAGTAGTGATCAAAGGAATATAAATGAATCTCTGCCAAACACAATCGGATATTGATAATAGAACCAAATGGGAATTCATTCAAGCGTTTAGAGATGATTAGAACTTCTTTTTCAAATCGGAATCGATAACATATGTTAGGATATCTTAGAAAAAGTAAATATCCTTATCTCTCAGTGATAAACAGTTTACTGAGTAAGTATGCGAGGAGCTAACGGATAAAAGACCACAGAATCTCAAACTAATGTTGACCAAGGGAATTGATTGGGAGCACACAGATAAGATATTCAACGCTCTAAAGAAATTAGGCGAAGGTATTTTCAAGTTAGAATTAGACATCGGAGACATAATTGGGTGTTTTAATCAGCTCCCGTTTGAAAGCGCTCTAAGAGACACTCTTTTAAATTTACCGAATCTTAAAGTGCTGCTGCTTTCCTTGCAGTTTTACTACCCAGAGTAGAATGGGTATTATGAAAAGGATACAATTAGCATTGGTTTAGGAATACTACGCGAAATGATGGAGAGAAACAGTTCTTTGGATTTCTAGCTGAACATCTAGAGATTCATAGTGGCTAAGAGAGGCAGCTGTGTAGAGATTAAAACATAGCCATTAGGACATTTTTCAGACAAACAAAGGAAGGAACACACCAAGATGCTGAGCTCCAAGGAGTTTCATTGTCTTTTCATGCAGAAATTCGCGAAATTGTTTATGAAGCTAGTGCGTCCTGATAGTTTCGTGTTTGACTTTAGTTCTTGTTACGGTCTAGTGAGTTCTAAAAACTAAGCATAAATGAAAAAAGCAGCGATTAAATATGAGCAGGAAGTGTCTTTTCTTATGGATTAGATCATTTAGATATTGCAAGGCATCTCCAATAGAACTATTATGATGTTTTAAATGAAGTTCTTTAGCTTTTCGTTCTGGTTCAAGAGTGATTCAATGAAGAAAGTATCATGGTTTAAGCTAATTTCTGGAAATCTTCTGCCTAAACAAAATAAACCCTTCGGTATGTTTCAACAGATTGGAAAGCTTGCTGAGCTGATCAGGAATAAGCTAAACATTGAGTTCAAGCATGATGTACTTCAAGGAAATATCTTCACACCCAACAATAAATAACTAGATGGGATACTGCCACTGGGTAAACAATATATTGAAGGCATGAAGAACGGGAATGCTAAATTTTTGAGCAAGGTGATGGGCTCGTTTGAAAATCTCAAGAATATACAGTGCAGATTCAGAGAGAATGCTAACTTTGCGAGGTTGCTGATGTAGAAGAAAACACTCATTGATGTAAAGTATCTATCTCCTGTTGCTGAGAATTATTTCAAAATCACTGAAAAAAACAATGAATTGTGTTTGCTTAGAGCTTAAATAATAACGTTCATAAGAGTAATGAAGTAATTCACCAAGAAATATCCGCTATTTACATTCAGAAAGGAAATCATCATGAGATTGTTGGGATATTCACATTTAGGATGCTTAAGTTGATAGAACAATTAATAATAATTGTTAAGTAATTTGAGATTCTTCTGCTTAAAGTATGTATTATGTTTTATGCTTATATTATTCGGATATTTAGCCCTTTTCTAACTAAGAGAAAGCCAAAAGATGATCTTTGCTTTTCACTTACCTTGACAAATTTACTCCAATACATTGCCAAAAATTGTTGATTTGAAAGCCAGATTGCTAAAGGTAATAGTGGTATTAATTTCTTAGGAATATGATCTTAGACAATCGATTCTGTGTGAAATTAAACTTTGATTAAGCAAAAATAATCTTAATATCATGCAAGGTGAAAGTAGTATTCTCAGTAGTAATTGCAGCCGCCACCCTTAGCAGAGGGTGATTGGGGTGTGTATGAGCAAATAATTTGTTGGGAAAGGATGTGCTCGGTATGTTTGCGCGAAGTGCATGAGTATATACTGCAAGCAGTTCCCTGAGTATATTCTCTTAGATGATTTAGAAACTTCGGATGTCTATTAAATTGATCAGTTTCCATTTAGCCCTTCAGGATAGTAACTCAAGCAGCATTTGATGGAGTCATTAAATGGAAAAAGAGATGAAAAAAAGTAGATTTTCAAAGCAGAAATCGAACTTTTAGAAAGAGTCTCAGAGAGAATAAACACTGTCAAGATGGAGTTGAAACAATTGTCCGATGAAATCAATCAGTGTAATTCACAAATGGATCTGTGGCTGAAACATGAATTCGAGAAGTAATACAACCTTGGATCTTTGAAAACTGCTTTGGAAAGCTAGAACGAGGAATCCATTGAAAGTTAGATAGCAAGTCTATCAGCAATACCTAACTCTTAGAATTTCTTAGGCATATTCAACGAAATAAAGACAATTAATAAACATGAAGATATTTCTTCACATTTGGAGTAATTGACCTAACGGATAATCACACATTCACTTTCTGAATAAGTTGATACACTTTTATCACAGATTCTATCATAAATCTCTCATATTTACTCTGCGACATCTACAATCATGCACAATAATAACGATGCTAATCCTACACATAATGCATCTTCAAATCACCTCGAAAAATAATAACCTCCTGAATCTGACATTTTATCAAGATTAAAATCCCAAGATCAAGCGGTTCAACTTATCCGATCGAAAGTACCTTATCCTGATGCTTTAAATCTTGTTCTTTATTCTAAGGAGAATTTCGATAAAGGCAAATTATCCTTTGAGATAAACCTCCTACCGAATTAATCACTTTCTTTTGAGAAATGTCATTTCTTTGTGGGAATGATAGATGCAGATTTGAAGGATACCTTAGGATACAATCATGATATGCCAGCATTGTGCTTGTTTTGCTTCTTAAAAGAAAAAGGAATTAATTTAGAAGACCATGATAGCTCTCATAGCCTTAGAACGCTTGTTTAATTCGATCTGGAGAACAACACAACTTAGTATTAACTGCTCAGTGAAGGGTTCAAGGACACTTTAGATGGAAAGGAGCTTACCACAAGCATACCATTTTAATTCTAGCCATTTAAAGACTGGAAATTATTCGTGAATATGTGCTTTTAACTGCAATTCAAAGTCTATAAAAGATGAGGTGATTCTAAATGCATTATTTGTTGTTGTTTTTGTATTTCTTGACAGTTTTATTGGAAAAAAGAGTAAGCATGATTATTCTCTAGGAAACATAAAATAAATTATCTGGATCTATTTGATTTTCTTTGTTAGAGAGGGAGAGGAGATCAAACGGGAGGGAGTTAAACAGATATTTTTTCTTATCTTATCAAATTAATTTTTTTCAGTTGTAGTAATAATATCAAATAAACAAAACCACAAAGTTTTAAGCTGTCACAGACACCAAGCACAAACAGAGCACATAAATGGAAGAAGGAGCTGTTGAATAGTGAGAAATATAACTATGCTATTGATTTTAATAAAATAGGGAAATTGGAGATCATTTTTTAAATTTTGTTTAATAATAGGAGAGATATTAACTGTGAAGAGCATCAAGAACAGCAATAGTAGATGGAATAGGAAAAAGATCAAAGTTAATCTGGATAGTCTTCTCAGCTGAAAGCTGCAAGTGTTTAACAAACTTTGTAGAGTGCTTAAGATGATGAATATGTGGCATCTCACAAAGGAATCCTGCACCAGATTGAGCGATCACATAAAAAGCACAAACACTAACTCGATCTCCTAATGATCTTCGGGCTTATTGTTTTGGCTATTTTCCTGTTCATTTTTATGTTCTGATGGTTAGTTCAACCCTAGCGAAGGCGTTAGATAATTTCTCCTTATCCCTCTTATGATTATATTGTTGCTTTCTTTGAATTCATATTTTTATATTGAAGTGACTTTGTTTTTCCTATTGAACTATCCAAAAACACCAAATCAATAATTGGGTAAATGTGACTAAATTCTGCTTTTAAACTTGTATTAAAAATGACTTACAACAATAAAACAAAACAGAAATATTGTAAGATTTATTAATCATATTTTTTCAATTTTCATCTACGAACTCTCTCATGTCTTTCTTGCAGACTGGACATGTAGTGTTCTTCTTCAGCCAAGTATCTATGCATTCTGAGTGATAACTGTGCATGCAATCTAGAATCTTAACCTTCTCGTTCTCTTCAAAGTCACTCATGCAAATCGTGCACTTACATTAATCTGGATTTAATCCGTTTTGCTGGTGAAATTCGTGCTCTGGAAACTGCTTCATTTGGTCTTCAGAAAACCCACCGTTATTAGATGGATCGATATTCCCATGATGTCCAAGGATTAACGCAGCCATCAACATCTAAAATGGATCCATCTAAGAAGGATTTCTGTTCCCAGAAATCAAGGAAGTAATATCTCTGCCATTCATGATTATTCTACCTTAGGGCTAACTACTATCAAATACTTCCTGCCCATTTATAAAGGTTCTTTGCTGGCTCATGTTATTGGAAGGAAATCGTGGTGCTTGGTTTTAGTCATTAAATATTCTGTTTGGTCTCTGGATATTCTACCCTCTTTGATTAAACATATTCATAAATTGAAAGGGATCAGAAGAAGGCTGCTGTTATGGTGGTACTTCCTACATCCTTTGTTGTTGTTATTGTTATCTTGGATTTCCTTATCTTTAGTTAGTCCCTATTGGTTGTGTATTTCTTTAAAATTCTTGATTATTTCTATCAATACTATCATCTATCCTGCTTCTGAGATGGGATCTTCTTTACTATTACTAGGTATACGTTTCTTACGCTTTCTCACAGACATCGAGATGCTCTTGTAAGAGATACAGTGGAAAAGATTATCCACAAAATTAGCAAGGATCCTCTCTGAATTAACAAGTTTCCACATGACTTGCAATCGTATTCATTGTGAGTTTTTCATTGCAATTAGGACATTTAATATCCTCCATCCACAAGTTACTCTGAGCGAGCTATGAAGGATCCAAAGGATGGTAATAAGAAATTGTTCCATTGGGACGCTCGATCACAGGAATTTTTTTCTCATCTGATTCAACATCGTTGATATTTTCATCGCTATTTGGTTTGTTCTATGCCTATTGAGCTGAATCTCGCTGATTCTGATTTCCGAAGATTGGTTGTTTACTGGGTCGACTAATGGACTAATTCTAACCAGGCTTTTCAGAACTCATTTATTAACTGCCCATAGGATGAAATTGCTATGATTGCTGATTCGGAATTGGTTTGTTAATATCTTATTTTTATTGCATCCTCTCACACCGTGCGATATGCAAATCATAATTGGTTCCGTTGACAACCTTTCTGCAAAATGGACATTATTGAGCACCCTCCATAAGACTTATTACAATATGTCTGAACGAAAATACAGTAGTCTTTTTGCTATTGTTTTTAGAATTTTAGTTTCAGAGTATTATTTCTCTTTAATTTCTTGGAACCATATCCCTAATATCCCCTTCTCACTGACACACTAAAATATACCTGGCTAATGGAAATATTTTCTAATCATCCCCTCCTCCCATATGCACTATCTAATAATAATTTTTCACTCAAAGAACTGTACCTCACAAACAAAGGTAGCATTTCACTGAGTCTGTTCTGAGGATTCTTTTTTCAGGCTTGCACTCACAAAACAATAGGCAAACAAATCTAAAAAATAAATAATTTTTCTCTTGCATGTTTCTTATTTTGGTTTCTGCATAACCACATAGCCTTCTCATAATTCAATTCAAGCAAAGTTTTCCGCTAGTTTCTAGAACTACCCCGTGATAAACATAAACAGTTATTTTTAATATGCCACAGCTATCTGCTAATATGCCTCAATATCAGTAAAATTATACTTTAAGCATCTCTTAAAATCAGTAATTGCGCCTTCATAATCTCCTTTTTTCATAGAATGTCTAGCTACAAATTTTGCACAAATTTCTCCACTTCCACTTACTTTCATATTACTTTCTCCAATTCTCACACATTGCTTGTATAATCCAACAGCTGCATCTTCCCCTTCCAGTTAGCTTAAAGTCCTAGCAGCTTTCTCAAAATACAAATCATTTCTTGGATTCAATTCTGTGCATCGCTTATATGACTCCAAAGCTTCTTTCAGTTTTCCATCTCTGTATAAAGCAGTAGCTAAAGAGAAAGCAAATAATTCTTTTTGAGGAGCTAATACTGAAGCCTTCTGGAAATACTACACAGCTGGGCCATATTTTAGAGATTGTAAATAAGCAAATCCTAGATTAGCAAAACATGAAGAAGATCTTGGATGACGGTCAATGCATACATGTAAAGGAATTATCGCTTCTTCTTGTTTCTTAGACCTCACTAGTAAGCTTCCTAGGTTGCCAAGACACTCTTCGTTATTTGGGTTGAATTTCACACAAGTACGGAAGGATTCCTCCGCTGATTTGAAATCATTTTCAGCTTCATGTGATAAACCTAATCCATTTAAACATTTTGCTGATTATGTGTTAGTTTGGAGACATTCTTTGAAAGAAACTCCTGCTTTTGAGATGTTCCCATTGAGCAATAAGGAAGTTCCAAGTCCTTCCTTGCAGAGAACTTCCTCTGGTAGCTAGTTTTTGCAAGTCTGATAAGTTTCAATGGCATCATCTAATTTATTCAATTTTTGCTATGTAATGCCTAGATTGTAAAAACACACAGGTTCGGGAGAGTAATACAAACATTCAGTGTATTCTGTAGCAGCTGCTTCGAGATCTCCCTAAACTGCGAAATTGTTCCCACGGATGAAGTGGCGGATCATGCCTGTGTGCGAGTAGTCTGCTTTGGGTATAAATAAATAAAGATTATTTTCTGTCTCTCTAAGAGTTTGATTGATTGATCCTGTGGCTGCTCTGACTTGCAGGGAGATACTAGTGTCAAAATAGTGGATTCAAATATGCATATCTGTCTCTTAATT
>Ga0302284_1001359_pt1 | contig 11053 bp, 6 predicted proteins | sample III_Fen_E2_1_FD_198760 | JGI IMG/M metagenome (GOLD analysis project Ga0302284, IMG submission 198760) | Peat permafrost microbial communities from Stordalen Mire near Abisko, Sweden - III_Fen_E2_1 | ecosystem: Environmental > Terrestrial > Soil > Wetlands > Permafrost | place: Sweden: Abisko...
GCTCTGCCTTATATTTTTCTTTTAATTCCATTCAGCAACCTAACTTACCAGGTCTATGATGCCATTAAGAATGTAACGTGGCCTGTAAGGAAACTGGTCGATACCATTCCGGTCGGTGATCCCGCTTAAAACAAGCAAAGTATCGATTTCTGACTCGAGGCCGCATCTTACATCTGTATCCATCCTGTCTCCAATCACAATAGCGTCTTCTCTTTTGACACCAAGCCGCTTAAGAGCACTTCGCATCATCAGCGGATTGGGCTTACCTACAAAATATGCTTTCTTCCCTGACGCAATTTCAATTGGTGCTATTAGTGCTTTTGTAGAAGGAGTAATACCAACTTCAACTGGACCGCTTACATCAGAATTAGTACCAATAAGTTTTGCACCCCTGATCACAAGATTAATTGCAAGCTCAACCTTTTCAAAATTATAGCTGTGTGTGTCACCAACAACAACATAATCGGGATTTACATTATTCACACTGTAGCCAACACTGTACAATGCATGGATGAGTCCGGCATCACCTATGATATAAGCGCTGCCATCTGGCTTCTGATTTGAAAGGAAACTTGCAGTTGCAAGAGCACTCGTATAAAAATGTTCTTCACCAACGTCAATTCCCAGTCTCTTCATTTTCTCGTGGAGCTCTTTCGGAGTTCTTTCGCTTGAATTTGTAAGAAATAAATATTTTTTACCTGATGCTTCAAGCCATGCTAAAAAATCAGTTACCCCGGGGAGTAATTTATTTCCATGGTAAATTACACCATCCATATCAATTATGTATCCTGCTTTGCCTTTTATGTTCTCTAACACTTTATCCATATTGTACTTAATTTATATACAAAGATACCTATGATTTCTGAATTTTTTTTATTCCTTAATCTGGTTCGTATCTTCTTTTTTGTACAATAGATGCAATATTGAAGGCAAAATGATAAGAAGGAGCGGAAGCGCAATAATAAAGCCTCCGATAACTGCAATTGCAAGCGGTTGATGCATCTGGGCACCTGTTCCTATACCAATTGCAAGCGGCATCAGTGCAATTATTGCTCCAAGAGCAGTCATAAGTTTTGGCCGTAAACGGGTTGAAATTGCAAAAACCAGAGATTCATCGACAGTCCCTTTTTGACGGTTTGTGGTAAATTGCTGGAAGGTGAATATTGCATTTTCACCTATTATACCGACAATCATTATTAGGCCAGTGTAGCTGCCTACATTTAATGGAGTATTGGTAATGAAAAGGGCAATCAGGCTTCCTGATAACCCGAGAACAGCTATGAGCAGGATTGCACATGCTGCGCGGAAATCTTTGAAAAGGAAGAGCATGAGTGCAAATACCAGCAGGCTTGATAAAATCAGGATCATCAGGAGCTCATTAAATGATTTCTGCTGATCGGCATATTCACCTCCATACTCAATGTTATAACCCTGTGGAAGGAATATTTTTGAATCTATGGTTTTCTGTATCTCCTTCATCGCTGTTCCAAGATCCTTATTATTCAATCTGGCAGTAACTATAGAAACCGATTTTAGATTATCCCGGTTAATTTCGGCAACACCTTCCTTTAATTCTATCGTTGCCAGTGTAGTCAGCGGCTTAAGCTTGCCGTCAGGTAGAAATACAAACTGATTCCTTATACTCTGAAGACTGTTTTTAGTACTGTTTGGATAAATCATACGGATTGCAGTCATCTGCTCTTTCTCAAGGATGCTTCCGATTATGTTTCCCTCAACTATGGTTTGCAGCTGAAATTGAAAGGAGGCAGGGGATACTTTAAACTGCGCGAGCTTCTCCTGATCAGGAACAACTTCAATAGATGGACCTGCAATAATTACACCATCAAATACATCCTCAACCCCTTCGATCTTTTCAACCTCAACTGAAACCTTTTTTGCAAGGTCATTCAGGGTTTTCTGATCACTTCCGAATATTTTAATTTCAATAGGCTGAACTGATGCCATAAGATCACCGAGCATATCCCCGATGACCTGTCCGAAATCTATCTGAAGAGCAGGTTGAGTTGCCTCTATCTTCTTACGGATATCGTCAATTACATCAACTGTGCTTCTTTTCCTGTCATCTTTTAACTGTATCAGGTAATCTCCGTCGTTAGGTTCAGTTATAAAAAACCCCATCTGGGCGCCAGTCCTCCTCGAATATGTTGCCACTTCAGGTATTTTCACAATTATCTTTTCCACCTCAGTAAGAATCGAGTTAGTTTCCTCTAGCGATGTACCCGGCGGGGCTTTGTAATCGAGAACAATGGCGCCTTCATCCATTTCAGGAAGGAAACCTGTTTCCAGCCGTGGCAGAATATATATAATCGATAGGAGCAGGAAGATGATAAAAAGAACACTTATTGCAGGTCTACGGAGAAAAAAGCTTACCCAGTTCCTCGTTTTGGTAATTCTGATATCTGTCTTTTTCTTTTCAGGAAATAGCGATCTGATATTTGAAAACCAGATATATATAACAGGAAGTCCTATCCATGTTACAATAAAGGAACAAACCAGCGTTATGATCATGGTGTTTGTAAGGACATTGAAATAGGCCCCTGCCACTCCACCCAGCAGCATGAATGGGATAAATATTACAATGGTGCTTATGGAGGATCCAATCATTGATGGCATCAGATACTTTACTGCCTGGTGAACAAGCTGACTCGAAGGCCTGTCGGGAAACTCCTCATGCGTCCGGTGTATCTGTTCGACAACTACGACAGCATCATCGATAATTAATCCTATCGCCGCCGCAATTGCTCCGAAAGTCATTATATTTAGAGTATATCCGATACAATAAAGCACAATTATTGTTAGTAGCAGTGTAACTGGAATTATTACAAGAATGGTTGCACTTGCTCTGAAGGACCTTAAAAACATAATTGCCACAAGGAGTGCCAGCAGAAGTCCTAACCAGAGGCTGTCGTTTACACTTTTTATTGCTTTGTTTACAAAATCAGCCTGGTCATAATATAATGAAATATGAACATCGGGGGGAAGAATTTTTTCAAGCTCTTTCTTCTTTGAAGCTACATTTTCTGAAAGATTAATAAGGTTCGCACCTGGCTGTTTAAGTATTGCAACTAAAAGTCCCTGACGTCCGTTTGCATTGATCCTTGTGTATTCCGTTCTTTCTCTGACGTTTATGTCAGCAACATCTTTGAGTTTAATTATTCTTTTTCCGTCGTTGCGGAGCACCACATTTTCGACATCTTTCAGGTTATAAAGACCTGCATCGGTGATATTAAGATATAAACGCTTATAATCAGAAAGAAATCCATTTGAAGTAATAAAATGATTCTGGCTTAGCTGATCTCTGATAAGTTCCGGGGTAATAGAAAAAGTACCCATTTTAAGCTGATTAAGTTCAATCCAGAACTCTTTTGTTTTTCCACCAATAATTCCAACTGATGAAACACCATCTATCTGGGATAAAAAGGGTTTGATAGTATAGGTCGCAATGAGATTCAGTTCGAGAGGTGTTTTCTTATCACTTTCAACTGTAAATCCTATCACAGGCAGAATTGACGGATTCATCTTTTCTATCTGTATCTGAACATCTGAAGGGAGAGAGTTTTTTATCTGTGAAATACGCGATTCCAGCATCTGCTGATTGACATTTATATCAGCACCCCAGTTAAGGAAAGCAGATATTTCGCATGTTCCCCTGCTTGTTGTACTTCTTAATATCTTCAGATCAGGTATTTGTTTGATTGCATCTTCCAAGGGTCGTGTAACTGTCACCATCATTTTATCGACCGGCTGTTCTCCATTATCAGCTATGACTTTTAATTTTGGGAAAGTGATTTCCGGGAAAAGCGAGACCTGTATCTGTCCATAAAGAAATATTCCTCCGACAATGATAACAGCCAGAATAACAGATATCGGATTCTTATATGAGAGGAAGAAATTCTTCATATATTAATTACTTTATTATTGTTACCCTGGCGGTATCAGGCAAACCGTAATTTCCGCTCACTACAATCCTGTCTGATGGAAGAAAGGCTGGATTGACTATTTCTACTTCTTCATTATTCTCAAATCCTTTAGTGACACTTATTTTAACTGCCGTGCTGTCATTTAACAGTTTCATTACCCAGAATTCAGTCTGAGTTTCATCTCCCAATACGGCAGGTTTTGGAAGAATTAGAGCTTTCTCATTGCTCGATTTGATAAGATTTACACTCGCAATCAGATTTCCAGGAAACCTGCCTGTTGATGAAGGCTTAATTACATATCTGATTGTTTGAGACTGCATATCCATTTCAGGAAGTTTCCGTGTTATTGTGCCATCAATCTGACGGTTATCGGGAAGAATTATCCTGCAGTTTCTGTTTCTCTCAACATACTTGTCGAGTTCAAAAGGAACGTCCATTATGAAAACCAGACTGTTCTGTTCCGAGACAACTGCCATTTCATCCCCTTCCTGTACAAAATCACCTTTTTGATAAGCGATGGAATTAATTACACCTTCTTTATGGGAAGCAATATTTATCAATCCTTTGAAAATTAAGCTTGTATCGGCCTGAACTTTTTTGTCAAGTGCCATTGCTTCCCTGGTCATGATTGTAAAAAGCAATTGTCCATCAGAAATAAACTCACCCGGAGCAATTAATATTTTTTCAATAATGCCTGACGTGGTGGCCCGAATAATATTTTTATTCATGAAGGTTGCAACAGCAGGTAATGATATAGTTGAGGTGACAGATTTGTACTCAACAGGAGCTACTGTGACCGGCGTTTTCACTTCAGTTGTTTCTTCGGGTGACGGGGCAGCATGCTTGCAGGATAATGATAGCACCATTAGACCTGAAATCAGCATTAAGATGAAACTGGTTCTAATATTTATTAACATCAGTATATTTTTTATTGAGTAAGGAGAAAATTCATTTGATTGATAACCTGCAGTTTCTGAATATTGATAAGGTTGATATTTCTGCTTGTGGTTTTGAAATTCTTAATGGCATTAATATATTCTGTCATCTGGATAATTCCAGCCTCAAGCTGTTCTTTAAGAGTATTAACAAGCTGTCCGGATGTTTTAAGCTGATTTTCTACCTGTACAGACATTTCATTTAATGCCCTGAGTTCGAGGTTTAGCTGCTGAATCTGTTGAAAATATTGTTTGTAGTAGGTTTCCCGGTAAGCCAGCCTGCTGTTTTCGTTAAGATCAAGTTTCTGTTTCTCGATGCCTCTTTGTTTTCCGTCGTAGACCGGAATATTCAGGCTTACCCCGGCACTATATCCAAAATGTCTGTAAAAGTTCCATGGATTGCTCGTAAGAAAGCCAGCGTCTGCAAACCAGTTTACTTTTGGTTTATAACGGATATCGATCGCCAGTTTTTCATTTTCAATCTTTATGCTGTCAATTTTATATTGCATATAGGCAGGTGATCTTTTGATATCGGGAGTACCTTTGATTCCAATCTTTGGATCAGCCAATTCATACCATACAGTATCATTTAATCCGCAAAGCTGATTCAGAAGCATTAAATCTTTCCTGGATTGATTTTTAAGCTGACTTACCAGGATTCCCTGAGATTGTGTCTCCACAAATAGTGACAGGTAATCAGTTTGTTTGGCAATACCGCTTTTCACAAACTGCTTAACAATTTCATTCTCTTTTTCCAGAAGTTCAAGAAAGCTTTTATTAAAATTGAAGTCGGTATATCCTGAAAATGTTGTAAGGTATTGATCTGTAATTATCTTATTCAACTCATTTATTGAAATTTGTGACGAATTATTTAAAGACTGCTTTTGCAAAGCAGCTGCCTCAAACTTATTATTAATCTCTTTCTTATTAAAGATGGGTTGTGATACGCCCATAACTGCTGTGTAGTTGCCTCCGTCTGTTATTACTTCATCATAGCCGAAGTTTTGATAGACAGGGGAATAAAGGAGTTGAGATCTTGCTTCCACCATTGGTTTTTTTGCTGCCCTGACAAGAAGACTGTCAGCGACAGATGACTTTATCTGATTTCTGAAATCATTAAGCAAAGGACTATTCTGTTTTGCCTGGTTTAAGTAGAAGTCGAGGTTCCGGGTCTGATTATAAACGGCCAGAGTTGAACCGGAAAGTAAGAGAATCAGCAGCAACCTTCTATACATAATGATCAATTATCAAATTTTTCGGAAGCGCAATTTAAATAAAAATCGGCATCAAAGGTGTAAAAAGAGTCTGTAGCAAATCTGTAACAGTTATATATAACTCACAAATGAGTTTTTGTATTCATCGACATCTAAATTAGTCTATTTAGACAAAAAAGCAGAATGAAATGCACCAAAACTGAAAAACTTGCCAGTGAGTGTCTGATTTCAGGATTGAGTTTTTACCTGATTTAATAAATTCTTGTCAGATACCCTCTTTATTCAGAGAGATTGACTTCGCTGTTGAATATTCAGTTTTACTCTGATGGCCTTTAAGCGGAAGTATCTTCTGGTGAATTTCATCTAGGATCCAGTCAGGCTGAGGGAAGAAATACTCTTCCATTTCATAAGCCGGGGTGATCCAGTTTCTGGATCCGACGACGACAGGTGGTGCATCGAGATAGTCAAAGGCAAGCTCGGTTATGGTTTGTGCCATCTCTTTCAAAAATGAACCGCGTGAAGATGCATCGCTGGTCAGAACTATTCTCCCCGTTTTTTTAACAGACTGAATAACAGGCTCATAATTAAAAGGCACTAATGAGCGTGAATCAATAATTTCAGCACTGAGACCGTATTTATCCCGGAGTTGATCTGCAACTTTCAATACAGGATACAATGTTGCTCCAATTGAAAGAATTGTTATATCATCACCTGATCTTTTTATATCCGGTTCCCCGAAAGGTATTTCGTAATAACCTTCGGGTACCCCTTCTGTATGAAACATCTCACCTATATCATAAATTCTCTGGCTTTCGAAGAATATTACCGGATCTGTTCCCTGTAGTGCAGAATTCATCAATCCTTTTGCATCATAAGGCGTTGCTGGAAACACCACTTTTAATCCAGGTATATGTGCCGTCAGCGATGACCAGTCCTGGGAATGCTGTGCCCCGTATTTTGAGCCAACCGAGACCCTTATTACCACAGGCATCTTTATCATATTGCCGCTCATGGCCTGCCATTTAGGCAGCTGGTTGAATACTTCATCACCGGAGCGACCAAGAAAATCGCAGTACATAATTTCGGCAATAACACGTCCGCCGCACATCCCATAACCAATAGCTGTACCAACTATTGCGCCTTCAGATATTGGAGAGTTGAAAAGCCGGTGATAGGGGAGCGCTTCGGTCAGGCCACGGTAAACAGCAAAAGCACCGCCCCAGTCACGGTTTTCTTCACCCCATGCTGCCAGAGTAGGATCTTTATAAAAACGATCAATAACGGCTTCAAAAATGCCATCGCGGAACTGATATATTTTAGCTTTTGAAACGGATTTGCCATCTTTGTCGAGGTAAAATCTCTCTTTGTTTTTTAATGACTTGACATGTGGATTATCTTCCAGGGGCATAAGCACCTCTGGGGTTCCCTCTTCCATTTTGTCATATGATCCGTTTGAAAACATCATCTTACCGATGCAGTCAGGATCTTTTTTCAGATTGATCCTCGGAGAAATCTCATCATTAATACTAAGTTTCAATATCTGACTTAAAAGTTCTTTTGTCTCCAGTGTTATGTTTTCCAGCTGGTCATGTTTTGTAATACCTGCGAGAACAAGTGATTTGCCATATGCTACAATTGAATCTTCCTGTTGCCATGCTTCGATTTCCTCTTTTGACCTGTAGGATGAAGCATCGGAAGGTGAATGTCCGCTTATTCTGTATGTCAGTGTATCAAGCAGTACCGGTCCCCTTTTTTCTTTTAATATCTGTTTTTTACGTCTGAATGCGTCTATAACAGCGAGTGGATTATAACCATCGACACGTTCGGCATGCATCGATTCCGGATTTACTCCTGCACCTACTCTTGCGAGGATATCATAACCCATAGTTTCGCCCATAGTCTGACCACCCATCCCGTACAGGTTATTCATGAAGTTGAATATCAATGAAAGTCCGCCTTTATAATCTCCGTCCCAAAGTGTTTTATACTGGTCCATTGTTGCAAAGCAAATTCCTTCCCACACAGGTCCGCATCCCATTGATGCATCTCCTATATTGCATACCACTATACCCGGCTTGCGGTTTATCTTCTTAAAAAGTGCGGCGCCAACCGAAATGTCACCCGATCCCCCAACTATTGCATTATTAGGATAAATTCCGAATGGTGTGAAGAAGGCGTGCATTGATCCTCCAAGACCTTTATTGAATCCGTTTTCCCTGGCAAATATCTCAGCTAATGCTCCATAAAGTAAAAAATTGATTGCCAGATCCTTTATATTTCCCTGAAACCCATTCTCTACTACTTTCAGAGCTGATCCCCCAAAATATTTCTTCATTACTGAATAGAGTGAATCTTCATCGAGGTGATGAATTGCTGATAACCCTTTTGCGAGTATCTCTCCATGACTGCGGTGTGATCCGAATATATAATCATCTATACCAAGAGTGTAAGCCATCCCTACTGCTGAAGCCTCCTGTCCGATTGATAAATGAGCCGGACCCGGATGATTATATGATATGCCGTTATATTCATTGGTGGTCTTGATGAGGTTCAGCATGGTCTCAAATTCCCTGATTACTACCATATCGTGGTAAATCCTGATAAAATCCTCAGTACTGAATATCTTTTTCTCATCTTCGATAGACTTATTGTACTGGTTTACAGGAATTTTTCCAAATTCAATGAATTGTGGTTTCCGGACAACTTTCGGATTGATGTTTTGACTTTTTGGCATGATTCTGGGTGCTGGTTACTTGTTGCTTGTTGCTGGTTGATTAAAATATTACATTAAAATTGAAATTAAAACGACTTTGTGACCCTTGTGGTCTATGGATTTTGTTTTTCATTCTCCTTAATACCGGAAAGCTTCTATCTGATCTTTAATCTCTTTCAGGAATAAAGTAGCTGGTCCACCGTCAATTGCCCTGTGATCGTAAGTAAGAGAAAGTCCGATATATGGAACAAAAGCAAATATATTGTTTCCGATACTTGCCGGACGGTTTATTATTGTGCAGACTCCCAGGATTGCTGCCTGGGGAAGATTGATTACGGGAGTGAACATTTCGACTCCATAGTTTCCCAGGTTTGAAACGGTAAAAGTAGCAGCGGCACTTTGTATCAACTCAGGATTAATACTACCTTTCTTGCAGGCATCTGCAACAGATTTTAGCTCTTTCGACAATTTTAACAGATCCATCCCATCTGCATATCTGACTGCAGGAACCATAAGACCCCGTGGAGTGTCAACTGCAAGTCCGAGGTGGACATTATTGAATGTTTTGATACGGTCGTCAAGAAAATGGCTGTTAGCCTCAGGAAATTTTCCCAGTGCCCTTATTACGCACCAGCAGACCATATCGTTAAGAGTAATATCCTGTTGACTTTTATCCGCAGCAAGTTTGTTTTTGATTTTTTGTCTGGCTTCAAGGAGAGACCGGACATCGGCACTCATGTGATGAGTCAGCTGAGCAGAATTTTGCAAAGAGGCATGCATAGCTTTAGCAATAAGCTTCCTTACATTACTGAGTGGCTGTTCTGTAAATTCAGCTCCTTTCATTTTCATACCCGTAACTATAACAGCTTCCCCTGAAAATGCTTTTTCAATATCCCTTGTAATAATCCTTCCGTTTGGTCCTGTTCCCTGAAGGTTATTATAATTGAGTCCTTTGTTCTCAGCCATTCTTTTTGCTCTTGGCGAAATATGAATTTTATTATCAGGTGTTTGCTGGCCTTCAGTTTCTACTGATTTTAAAACCCCTGATGCTACTGTAATTGCCGCTGCTTTTGATACTGAAGATTCTTTACCTCCGGCATCGGTGGTAGTATTAGTGTGACCGGGATTGAAAGATTCTGCGGATTCTCCGTGTTTACCAATTACAGCAACATTAATAAGGACAGGCACTTCGGCTCCGTCCCTAAAAAAAATATCCAGGAGTATGCCTTCAACGGGTGATTCAAGATCAAATGAAGCCTTATCAGTTTCATAGGAGAACAAAATATCACCAACTGACACACACTCACCTTTTTTTTTGAACCATTTGGTTATGATGCATGTCTCGACCGACTGGCCCTGTTTTGGCATTATTACTGCTGTTGCCATTTTTAATTGTATTTTTTGATGTTTTATTAACTTTTCAATTTTAATCTATTGAACTCCCTTTAAGATTTTGACTTAAAGAATATTTTAACGCAGAGTGACGCTGAGAAGTCGCAAAGAGCCGCAGAGTAAAAAATGCTATAAAATACTTTGCGGTACTCTGCGATTTTCTTTGCGGTACTCTGCGGTTAACTGATTTTCAATTCAAATCTGATTATTCTTCTTAACTTGTTATAATAAGTAAATTAAACTATTTCAATTAAATATAGATGTTGCTATAAATCAATGATTACAAAAATATATTATTTAACTTGTATTTACAAGTAAAATTTTATATATTTACTTCTTATTTCAATTTATTTCTATTAATTTCAATTCTTTTTCTTCATGGTTACCCCGAAAACCATACCACAATACAGGAAGCTTTATGAGATTCTCAGAAAGCACATTTCAGATGGTGTTTATAAGGAAGGAGATCTTTTACCATCGGAGAATGAATTGTGCCAGCTCTATGGTATGACGCGGCCTACAGTACGTCAGTCACTAAGTACACTTGCAAATGACGGGTATATCAGTAAGCACCAGGGTAAGGGAAGTATTGTTCATCATCTCCCAAGAGAGATTGGGATCCTTTCAGTTTCGGGAACCACGTCGGCAGTTGGTGACCGGAAATTGAAGACTTCGATAATTGTAAAGCCTGTACTGATGAAATGGCCGGATGATTTTATGTTTACGCTCACAGATCTTGAAAAGGAATCGGGTTGTATATATATGGAAAGGGTCAGGTTTCTGGAAAGAATTCCCATTTTTTACGATATAAGCTTTATTGCAAATATTAACCTTCCCCGGATAACTGCAAGGCAGTTT
>Ga0302284_1001361_pt1 | contig 11043 bp, 8 predicted proteins | sample III_Fen_E2_1_FD_198760 | JGI IMG/M metagenome (GOLD analysis project Ga0302284, IMG submission 198760) | Peat permafrost microbial communities from Stordalen Mire near Abisko, Sweden - III_Fen_E2_1 | ecosystem: Environmental > Terrestrial > Soil > Wetlands > Permafrost | place: Sweden: Abisko...
CAGCCTGGGAAAACTGACTATCGCCGATCTTAAAAAGATACGGGGTATAGGAACTGCCCGGGCAGTTACAATTGCTGCCGCCATGGAACTTGGCCGAAGACGCAAACTATCTGAAGCTGAAGATGTCCCCCAGATCAGGAGCTCAAAAGACGTTGCCGATATCTTCCAACCGTTACTTTCCGACCTTCTTCATGAAGAGTTCTGGATATTGTTCCTCAACAGATCTAACAAAGTGATTAGCAGGATGAAATTGAGTCAGGGAGGTATAAGCGGAACAGTAACCGATGTAAGGTTAGTAATGAAAAAAGCTATAGAATGCCTTGCATCCGGAATCATAGTCTGTCATAATCATCCGTCAGGAAACCTGAATCCAAGCGAATCTGATTCCAAAATAACCCAGAAAATCAAGGAAGCAGGCAATCTGATGGATATACAGTTACTTGATCATCTGATAATCTCAGACAAGGATTATTATAGTTTTGCGGATAACGGGGCGCTGTGAAATTTGCCCCCTGTCCCGCTCCGCGGGACTTCCCTCTAAAGGGGGACTTGTCCTCGTTTTTTACGAAAATACTCTAAATGTTAGGGAACGAACCCCCCTTTAGGGGAGAAGAGGGGCAAAAACATAGGGGTCATCTGAATTTTATCACCATTCCTTTGTCCTCACATTCTTCCAGCAATTCTTCAATGGTTTTTTTTAGCACCGGATGTATCAATGTATGCGCAATTTCACAAAGCGGAACCAGGACAAATCGCCGTTCCTGTAATAATGCATGCGGAATCTTCAGATTCTCCTCATCTATTATTATGTCATCATAAAGCAAAATATCAATATCAATCAGTCTTGACGAGAAATGTTCGGGTCCCCTAACTCTGCCCATTACAGATTCTATAGCCTGGATTTTTTCCAAAAGCACATGAGGAGCAAGCTCTGTTTCAATCTTAACAGCCATATTGAGAAAATCCTTCTCCGACTGAAATCCCCATGGCTCTGTCTGGAAGATCGAAGAAGATATCAGTACTCTGCCAATTGATTGTCCGATTCTTGCTACAGCTTGTTCCAGATTTTTTTCCCTGTTTCCAAGATTTGTTCCTATACCAAGAAATATAATCTTCATCATCTGAACATTAAGGTAACAAAAGTATTAAATACATGTATACCTTTGCAGTTTCATTTTGTTTATTAATATATTTAAAATTCATTTCACTAAAGTCCTTAAAAAATGAAAAGTTTTCTTAAATACACCCTGGCAACAATTACCGGAATAATAATAGCTTCCATACTTTTTCTTATAGTATTGATTGCGAGTCTCAGCGCTATTGTTTCATCGGGAAATAAACCGGTTTCCATCAGCAATAATTCAATTCTGGTTTTAAAAGCCGGAGTTCCGATTCCGGACAGAGGAGATCAAAACCCGCTTTCCGGAATTGATATCGTCAATATGACATTAAATCCGGCGCCCGGGCTTAATGAGATTTTGCATAATATAGAAAAAGCAGGCGCTGATAATAAGATCAAGGGCATCCTTATTGAAAACGGGCTTCTGCCTGCCGGCTGGGCAACGACTGAAGAAATAAGAGAAGCTCTGTTAAAATTCAGGGAGAATGGAAAATTTGTCATTTCATACTCCGATTATGTCCTTACACAGGAGTGCTATTATCTGGCGACGGCTGCCGACAAAATATATATTAATCCCTCATCAATGCTTGAATTCAAGGGTCTTAGCAGCGAAGTAATGTTTTACAAAAAAGCTCTTGAAAAAATCGGTGTAGAAGTTCAGGTTACAAGGCATGGCAAATTCAAGGGTGCTGTGGAACCATTTATCCTCGATAAATTAAGTGATGAAAACAGATCGCAGATAAAAGATTATGCCGGATCGATATGGAATCAGGTAATAGCAGATATATCAAAATCGAGAAATATTCCGGCCGAACAACTCAACAGGCTCGCTGATAACCTGGATGGCACACTTGCATCCAAAGCTTTAGAAACAAATCTTGTTGACGGGCTTATTTATCATGATGCTTTAGTAGATACACTAAAAACTTTATCCGGAATAAAGAAAGAAAAAGATCTTAACCTTATTTCAATGACAAAATACGACAAAGTTCCGGATCCTAAAATGACTGTTTCCGGCAAAAACAAAATTGCTGTTGTTTATGCCTCAGGAACAATTGTCGACGGAAAAGGAAATGAAACAAACATCGGTGGGAATTATTATGCAGATGTGATAAGTAAGGCAAGACTAGATACATCTGTCAGGGCTATTGTGCTGAGAGTTAATTCTCCTGGCGGGAACGCTATAGCTTCGGACATTATGTGGAGGGAACTTGATCTCGCTGCAAAAGCAAAACCACTGGTAATATCAATGGGAAATTATGCAGCGTCAGGAGGCTATTTCATCTCTGCACCGGGAACAAAAATCTATGCTGATCCAATGACTATTTCAGGGTCAATTGGCGCCTTTGGCCTGATACCAAATCTTAATAAGCTGCTCGAACAAAAACTCGGACTAACAACGGATATCGTAAATACCAATAAAAACTCAGATTTCCCGTCAGTTTTCCGTCCCATGAATCCATATGAAAAAGAGTTAATGCAAATGAGTGTTGAAAACATTTATACTGAATTTGTGAACAAAGTGGCTTCAGGAAGAAAGATGAGTCCTGAAGCTGTCGACAATATAGGGCAAGGAAGGGTGTGGAGCGGAACCAGTGCATTAAAAATTGGTCTGGTTGACGAAATTGGCGGTCTTAAAGATGCAATTACTGCTGCAGCTAAGTTAGCAGGTGTTGAGACCTTTATAGTAAAAGAATTGCCGGTGTTTGAAGATCCTTATACTAGAATTATTTCCCAGTTAAGCGGCGAAGTAAAAATGAGCATTCTCAAGAAGGAACTCGGTGAATCAGTTAAGTATTATAATATGATTCAGGAACTTAAAAGTATGACAGGAATACAGACAAGACTACCGTATTTTATTGATATTCATTAAAGAAGTTTGGAGTGCCTAAAGTTTAGAGTGCCTAAAGTTTTAAAAAGAGAATGGAATTTATCATAGTACTTTAGGCACTCTAGGCACTTTAGTCACTTTAGTCACTAACTTTAAATCATGCTACACAGAAAAAGCATACTGTTCTACCCTCTTTCGCTTCTCTACGGTCTGATAACAGCCGCAAGAAATTTTTTATATGATTCCGGCATTTTACCTTCAGTAGAATTTCAATTCCCCGTGATTTGTGTAGGAAATATTACCGTAGGAGGCACCGGGAAAACTCCCCATACAGAATATATCGCCGGATTGCTGAAGGAGACATACAAGGTGGCAACGCTAAGCAGAGGTTACAAAAGGGAAACACGCGATTTCAGAATAGCATCAGTGTCATCGCAGGTAAATGAAATCGGAGATGAACCAATGGAGATATTCCGTAAATTTCCTGATATCCTGGTGACAGTTGACCGGAACAGAGTTCATGGAGTAAATGAGATTCTTCAGGGATATCCTGAGACTGAAGTGATCATTCTTGATGATGGTTTCCAGCACAGAAGAATAACACCGGGTTTTTCGATCCTTCTTTCAGATTTTGAAAGACTTATTTTCAGAGATTATATGTTACCATATGGTAGTCTGAGAGAGAATAAGGCGAATATGAGGCGGGCAGATATTATTTTGATAACCAAATCCCCGGAAAATATATCTCCTATTCAACGAAGACTGATTGTAAAAGAAATAAATAAATTACCCTATCAGAATATCTATTTCACGACATTTATCTATAAACCTCCGGTCCCGGTATTTGAAATCCTTTCAGTAGATATTCAATACAACATTGCAAATGATCCCGGATGCGGAATTGTTCTGGTAACCGGAATTGCCAATCCACAACCTCTTAAAGAATATCTTGAAAAAAGTTACAGCGAGATAATCCATCTTTCATTTCCTGATCACCATAATTTTACAGAAAAAGATCTTCTCAGAATATCTTCAGCTTATAACGATCTGACCTCCGGGACAAGGTATCTGTTCACAACAGAAAAAGATGCAGTTAGATTGCGGGAAATTGCTAATATTGCAGAACCGATCAGATCGGCATTTTTTTATATTCCCATTGGAATACATTTTTTGAATGAAGATAAAGATGAGTTTGATAATCTGATAATTGACTATGTTAGAAAAAATCATCGCCACAACAGCGTATCTGAAGTCAAAAGGGATAACTAACCCCGATGCAGGTATAATTCTCGGCACCGGACTGGGAGAACTTACAACGAAAATTGAAAACCGGATTGAGGTAGACTATAAGGATATTCCAAATTTCCCCGTTTCAACAGTTGAAGGACATGCCGGAAAACTTATTTATGGAGAATTCGGAGGGAAAAAGATAGTGGCGATGAAGGGCCGTTTTCACTATTATGAGGGCTATGGAGCTGAACAGGTTGCATTACCCATAAGAGTGCTGAAACATCTTGGTATTAAATATCTCTTCCTCTCAAATGCAGCCGGAGGGGTGAACCCGGCTTTCCATATTGGAGATATAATGGTAATTACAGATCATATCAATTTGCTGCCGAATCCGTTGATTGGACCTAACGATGACCGGATAGGTACAAGATTTCCTGATATGGGAGAAGCATACAATAAGATCCTGGTGAAAAAAGCGCTGCAGATTGCTGAACTGAATAACATCAGAATTCATAAAGGCGTTTATCTGGCTACTAGCGGTCCTACTTTCGAGACACCCGCAGAATATAAATATTTCAGGATAATTGGCGCGGATGCAGTAGGTATGTCAACAACTTCGGAAGTTATCATTGCTCGTCATATGAATCTGCCCTGCTTTGCGGTAAGCATAATAACCGATCTGGGTGTTGAAGGCAAAATTGAGTATACAACACATGAATCTGTTCAGAATGAAGCGGCAAAAACCGAATCGCGGATGACAACAATTTTGACTGAAATGATTTCGTCAATCCAGTCCTGACCTGAATTAGCTTATTACAATCCATATATAATTAATCCGATGAAAACCAGATTATTGTTCATTATCTTGTTTGCTTATGGAATTTGTCAAATGCATGCCCAGACCGATCCATGGAAGATAAAAGCCGATAATATAAACCCTGCGGATTATTATGGCATAACAGTGGCAAACGGCATGATTGGTGTCATTTCTTCACCTGAGCCTTTTAAAGTAAAAAATGTGGTTCTCGCTGGAACTTACGATCTGTACGGAAGAGGACGTGTAAGCAATTTCATTAACAGCTTCAATCTTTTGAATATGAAACTGGCGATTGATGGAAGAGAAATTGACGCCAAAACAGTTCAGAACTTCAAACAGGAGCTCGATATGTATAACGCTGCATTCTCAAGCTCATTTGAATATGGTGAAAAAGCCAGCATCAGTTATTCATATTACTCATTGAGACAGCTGCCATATTGTGTGCTGATCGATGTGACCGTGAAAGCAAAAAAGGACCTCACAATAACAGGATCAAGCGTAATGGAAGCTCCCGACGCCATAAAGGATGTACAGAATTATTACAACGAAATTGAACGTCCTCACGTATCCATAGCATTGTTAACATCAACAGGGAAAAGCCCTACCGGCAAGCTTCAGCTCTGTGCTTCCACATGTTTCCTGTTCAATGAAGCACACGGGACAGAGCCAAAAATCATACATGAGATGTGGGATAATAACATGCATCTCATGAAGTTTAACAAAACTATAAAAGCAGGAGAAAGTTATACGTTTTCAATTGCCGGGACATCCATGTCCTCAGCACATAATGATGATCCGCTTAATGAAGCTGAAAGGCTCACCATCTATGCAAAACTCGAAGGACATGACCGCCTTCTTGAATTTCATAAGAAAGCCTGGAAAAGTTTATGGGAAAGTGACATAAAGATAGAAGGTGATGATAAGGATCAACAGGATATTCACAGCATGCTTTATCATATATACTCATTTGCACGTGAAGGTACAGCATACTCTCTTTCACCAATGGGGCTTTCAGGACTTGGATATAACGGACATGTATTCTGGGATGCCGATCTGTGGATGTACCCTGTTTTGCTAGTCCTTCACCCCGATATTGCACATTCCCTTATTGAATATCGTTTTGAACGACTGGATGCTGCCAGGAAAAATGCTTTTTCATATGGATTTAAAGGTGCTATGTTTCCATGGGAAAGCGCTGGAACAGGAGTGGAAGAAACGCCTGTATGGGCGCTCTCGGGACCTTTCGAACATCATATCTCGGCCTGTGTTGGCATTGCTGCCTGGAATTATTATTGTGTAACACAGGATAAAGAATGGCTTAGGGAAAAGGGCTGGCCAATATTGTCAGCTACTGCCGATTTCTGGACAAGCAGGGTTGAGCGGACAAAATCGGATCAGTTTGATATAAAGAATGTTGTTGCGGCTGATGAATGGGCAGAAAATGTTGATAATAATGCTTTTACAAACGCAGCCGCTAAAGTCAATCTCCAGGATGCCGTTTCTGCAGCAAAAATACTTGGAATAGCACCTGATCCTGACTGGACTGTAGTTTCTCAGAAAATTCCGATACTTAAAATGGAAGGTGGCGTTACCAGGGAGTTTGCGGATTATCAGGGTCAGGGAATTAAACAGGCTGACGTAAATCTTCTCAGTTATCCTTTGAAAGTGATTACCGACACTCTGCAGGTCAGGGCTGATCTTGAATATTATTCAACAAGAGTGCCGAATGAAGGAACACCTGCGATGACACAGGCTATATTCGCATTGCTTTATGCCAGACTTGGAAACGGAAGTAAGGCTTATCATTATTTTAAGGAAGCTTACATTCCAAATCTTAATCCTCCTTTCAGGGTTATCGCCGAGACCAAAGGTGGAACGAATCCCTACTTTGCAACCGGAGCCGGCGGAATTCTGCAATGTATGCTGATGGGTTTCGGCGGTCTGGATATAACTCCGACAGGAATTACTCAATTAAAAAGTGCACTGCCCCCAAATTGGAAATCACTTACAATTACCGGTGTGGGACCTCAGAAAAAGACTTATACGGTTAAAAGATAAAAAGAAAATCCATTTAAAGAAATCTATTTCCTTATTACAGTGCAGATTTTCTTCCACTTTGCCGTTTTGCCGGTATCGTTATAAAGAGTGATAAGAACTATATAAATTCCTGTATTAACCATTGATCCGTCATCTGCTGTGCCATCCCATATTATTGAGGCTTCATTCCCTGCAAACAGATTGGATGTTATTTTTCTGACATAATTGCCGGTTTCATCAAAAACCATTGCTGAAACCACATTAGAGTTACCGGTAAGATTCATTTTTATTGTAAGAAAATCTTCATAACCATCATTATCAGGCGTTATTTTCGAGGATGAAAGCTTCACCTGATCATTCGTTGAAGGCATACCGGCAAACATTGAATTAGCGGCTCCGGGAGTACCCCATCCTGAACTCTCAGAGGCAGAATGCCAATTGACTCTTTCTTCAGATTTATTTACAGGATTAGTTTTTTCCAACGCAACTCCTTCATGTGTTGACAGAAGTGAAAAGTGCATATCATCATTATATGAAAAATCATCAATCTTATCAAGTTCGCTGTTGTACAGAATCAGATGGCCTTTATCATCAGACATTGTTGGAAGGGACTCTGTCTCAAAAAGATGCTCAGTATTTGCGGAGAAATATCTTTCCAATATTCTTTTAGTATCAGTAGTAATTGCTAAGTAATCTCCAGGCAATAAACACCTTCGTTCATAAGATACCGGTATTGCTTCTGAACTGGCTCCTGTACCATCATTTACGGTAATAATCTGTAAACGTGATACATCTATAATCTTCTGCGAACAGTTAAACAACTCAAGATAATCCGGATCACCCGGTAAAGGATTGAAAAGTATCTCGTTAAATAGAATATCCCCTGCGAGAGACTGTTCTGTAAGACCAAAACTAAAATCACTTTTTTGAAGTTGATTTCCGGCAAAATCAGTAATGCCTGAGGGAAGTTCAAGATGATACAGTTCTTGTTTCTGAAGCGGACTATTCAGTTTAAAAGCAAATTTACGGGAAAGCGTATCAAGTGAAGATATTTTTGTTATCCTGTTTCCTTCAATCTCCACATCTTTCATATATTCTTTCAGATTGAATACTGGTTCTGAAAAACTGACAATAATGATACTGCTATCCTCAGGAAATACATTCTGAATTCCTGAAAATGAAATGTCAGGGTTACTGGCGGAAACGGAATTTACTGACCCGGGGGTGCCTCCTTTCTTTGACACTGAGGCTTTCCAATTTGCCTTATCGTAAAAAGGGTATCCGGTATCCACCATTTCAAGCGACCATCCTCCGTTCGACTTTAATTCGTCCTGATACCAGGCGGAAGAATACTCCACCCCATGAATAAGAGTACCCGTACTATCGGAAATATATAATATCCTGCCCGCGTCAGTAAGCGAAGGAAAGCTTTTCATTCCGATTACTCTTCCGTACTTGTTGAAATTAGCCGTATCCTGCAAAGCACACACCGTAAAGATGCCGGAAGGCGGAATTATTGTTTCAGGGAATAGCGTAAACTGACTGGTAGTTCCGAGTCTCCAGTTCTTCAGATTTAACGGATATCCCGTTCTATTGGTAATTTCGATGTATTCTTTATCAGGCAATGACACCTGCGGCAGCGGATCAGCCATAATTTCTGATATTACAATATCTCCTCTCTCAGCCCATGAAGGAGTAAATAAGATTTTAACATTTTGAGTACAGTTGGCCGAAACATCGCATAATTTATTAATAATCAAATAATTTAAGCTTTTATTTATGAATTCATTCGCAAATTCAACCTGCCAGGTCAAATTACTTTTTTTAGTGACAGATATCGATTTGTTTTCCATGCTGTTTAATGAAATGTTCTCAGGTATGATAATCCCATTATCCGGTTCTTCATTAAGAGAGATCTCAACTGTTTTCTTATCCGACGTTCCACATATGGTTATAAATGGAGCTTCTTTATCTTCATAGAAAGTTCCTTCAATGTTTAAATCATCAAACCAAAGCAACCGGTCCCGTGTGGAGGAGTATTTGTAATAAACTCCGAACCACGCAGTGCTGAATAGCTCTTTATCAACTCCTGTACCGGTCCCGACAGGAACTCCGGTCATCAAGCTTACTGACACGGTCCAGGTACCTTCCTGTGATCGTTCAACAGATATTTTTGCTGGATTTGCTGAACCGATATCTGTCTGCCAGTTTATCCTAGAATTTATAACAGTTGTTAAAGTTTTTCCATCAACTTTCCAGAGGCGAAGGGTATCATCTGACCCAGTAAGATTCACACCCAATGCAAATCCTCTTGTGTCTGCTTCTGCAGACATGTTACCGGGTGGGCAGTCGGACATCAGGAATACTGACCAGTTGTTCAGAGAAGAAGGATCATATCCATACCGGATAATAAATGTCCATCGGGTTATGCCCTGAGACGGATGCAGGTTTCCGACCGGTAATCCCAGCTGGTCGATACCTGACTCGGAGTTATCAAATACATGATGCAATGAAAATTTTCCTGAAATACTGGAAGCCGAGTCAGCCATCCAGTGACCCGCGGAACTTTCTGTCCAGCGGACAAGACTTCCCGATTCGAAATTTTCGACGATTTGGCCAAATGCCGTAACAGGCATTAATAAAGCCAGCAAAATAACTTTTTTCATGCAGCGGACGAATTGAAAAAAAAGTTAATTTTGACAGTCTTAATGTCACTGTAAATTTAAACAATAACTTAATTTATTCCAAATATATTAATATGAAAACTGCTGTAGTAGGAGCTACCGGAATGGTCGGAAGAACAATGATGAAAGTGCTTGAGGAGAGAAACTTCCCTGTGTCACAACTTTTGCCTGCCGCTTCTGAAAAATCGGTTGGCAAGGAGGTTATCTTTAAGGGAAACCCGGTCAAAGTAGTCAGCGTTATGGAGGCAGTTGAGGCAAGGCCTGAATTTGCCATATTCTCCGCAGGAGCTGCAATTTCGAAAGAGTGGGCCCCGGTTTTTGCAAAAAACGGCACAGTAGTAATTGACAACTCCTCATACTGGAGGATGGACAAAAATATTCCTCTCATAGTTCCCGAGATTAACAGCCACGTTATAAAGAAAGGTGACAGGATAATCGCCAATCCGAATTGCTCAACAATACAGATGGTGATGGCTCTTACTCCTCTGCACAGAAAATACAAGATCAAACGTCTGGTGATATCAACATATCAATCAGTAACCGGAACAGGAGTAAAGGCAGTTGCTCAGATGGAGAACGAACGGTCAGGAATAAAGGGCGAGATGGTTTATGCTCACCCGATCGATAAAAACTGTTTCCCCCATGGCGGATCATTTCAATCTGATGGTTATACAACTGAAGAACAGAAACTGGTGGATGAAACCCGCAAAATTCTGGAAGATCAGACAATACAGGTAACTGCTACCGTGGTAAGAATTCCGGTAGTGGGAGGGCATTCAGAGGCTGTAAATATAGAATTTGAAAAGGATTTCAATTTAGAAGATGTAATCCTTGCATTAAATCAGTTCCCGGGAGTTGTTGTTTATGATAATCCTTCTGAAAACAAATATCCTATGCCTATCCTTGCACATAACAGGGATGAAGTTTTTGTCGGAAGAATAAGAAGGGATTTCTCTAAAGAAAAATGCCTGAATCTCTGGATCGTATCGGATAATATCAGAAAAGGAGCCGCCACAAATGCAGTCCAGATTGCAGAATATATGGCTGCTAATAAACTTTATTAAGTTTAGCCCCACTATTAAGTATTAATTTCTTATCATATTTGCCCCCATGCCCCCCTAAAGGGGGGTTTGTACTCAAATTTGAACGAAATCTTCTCGACCAACGTGAACGGGCCCTCCTTTAGGTGGGTTGGGGGGTCAGGCATCATATAATAAATCATTATACGGATATCTTTTTACATGCAGTTTCTTCACCTCCTCATAAAGAAGGTTACGCAGCTCATCAACATTTTCTTTTGTTTTAGCTGAGATGAATACTGTCA
>Ga0302284_1001369_pt1 | contig 11016 bp, 8 predicted proteins | sample III_Fen_E2_1_FD_198760 | JGI IMG/M metagenome (GOLD analysis project Ga0302284, IMG submission 198760) | Peat permafrost microbial communities from Stordalen Mire near Abisko, Sweden - III_Fen_E2_1 | ecosystem: Environmental > Terrestrial > Soil > Wetlands > Permafrost | place: Sweden: Abisko...
AGCAACAGCATTCTTTAATATCAAGGGAAGAGTGAATAGTCCTGCCCCGGTGAGAACGGATTTTTTCAGGAAATCGCGACGAGTATTATTTACCATGTTTAACAATTTTAACCGATCCAATCATAATAAGAAGATAAAAATAGAATTTAAGGAGCTAATAACCTAGGTAAGCATAATTAAAATTTTGTTTAGCAAATACCTGGTGCGTTTCACCTTTGCATTTAAGCAGAGAGAGGGCTGAGTCCTGTCTCTGTAATTATATATCTGTCAGTTAAAAGGTAAGTCATGAGACTTCGCTTAGCGATTAAAGCTGACATCGTAAAGCAAGTATCTGATGCTATTTTACTCCTCTAAAGGTATAAATCCTTCCAGCCTGTGTAGTAAAATCGTAAAGGTATGTTTCAGCTATGTTAGGTTTATTAAGATGTGCTTTGTCAGAAATTAGTGGAGGAGCCACTTCATCCAGAACGAAGAACGGATTGGGATTCTTACCGGTGGCCTTCTTCAGAATGGTAGCTTCATCAGCAATCAGTGTATCAGGTACCCGGAGTCTGCAGTTACCTCCCAGCGTGGATTTAATTTTCAGCACAGTAATATTTCCATTTTCCCATTCAAGACTAACAATTTCAAATCCTCCCCTGGCTCTAAGGCCACTGACGCTACCTTTTCTCCAGGCCTCCGGAAGAGCTGGCAAGAGGTGAAGTGTTCCGTCATGGCTCTGCATCAGCATTTCGGTTATTCCTGCTGTCGATCCAAAGTTTCCATCGATCTGGAATGGCGGATGAGCATCAAAGAGATTTGGATATGTGCCGCCCCCTCCCATAGTACTTTTTTTAGCAGCCGCCGGTGTCAGCTGATTCCTGATCATTTTAACAGCATGGTTTCCATCGAGAAATCTTGCCCAGAAATTTATTTTCCATGCCATGCTCCATCCTGTACCGCCATCACCTCTGTGTATGAGCGATGTCCTTGCTGCATCAAAAAGCTCAGGAGTTGAAAAAGGGGAGATTTGTTTGCCGGGATACAAACCAAAAAGATGAGATACATGCCTGTGTTGATCATCTGGATTATCGAGGTCCTGCATCCATTCCTGCAGCTGACCAAATCTGCCAATCTGCATCGGAGGCAGTCTCTTCCTTGCAGCTGCTATGTTGGCTCTAAAGTCTTTATCCTTATCTAAAATCAGAGCTGCATGTATGGTATTTGAGAATAGATCAAAAAGTATCTGATTATCCATTGTCACACCTGCTGCAATCGAAGCTGTATTGTCAAGACCCGGTAGACTTGGTGCATTTTCAGGAGACATTGATGGTGATACCACAAGCCACTTATGGGTTGGCTCTTCGACCAGGAAATCAAGGTAAAACTGTGATGCGCCTTTCAGTACCGGGTAAACAGATTTTAAATAATCTTTATCACCACTATATAAATATTTTTCCCAGAGATGCTGGCTCAGCCAGGCTCCACCCATTGGCCACATTGCATATTCTATAGCATCCACTGGGCCCGTGATCCGCCAGATATCAGTATTATGATGAGCCACCCATCCTCTGGCACCGTACATCATTTTTGCAGTTTCGCTACCCGCAACCGACAATTCTTTTACCATACGTATAAGAGGTTCATGCATTTCAGACAGATTCGCTGGTTCAGCAAGCCAGTAGTTCATCTCAGTATTTATATTGATGGTGTACTTACTATCCCAATCTGGATTCATTTTAGCATTCCAGATGCCCTGAAGATTGGCTGGCTGACCTCCTGGCTGAGAGGATGAAATAAGCAAATAGCGGTTATACTGATAATAAAGTGTTATAAATTGAGGATCGTTTCCCGACGCAAAGTCCCGGAGACGTACATCGGTAGGATTCCTTACTGAATCCGTTGTCCCGAGATCCAGTTTTACCCGGCTGAAAAACTTTTGATATTCTGAGATATGCCGGCTGAGGAGTTTAGCATATGGGATTTTACTTGCGGAATTTATATAATTCTCTGCACGTTTCAAACCATCATCACTTATATCCTTATAACTGATAAAATTTGTTGCAATGGAAATGAGAATGGTGACAGCATCTGCGTCTTTTATCCTTAGCCGCTTTCCATCAGAGGTAATTCTTCCTCCTTCAGGCATTAATTTTATCAGAGAAGTAAAGTTAATAACGCTTTTTACTCCCTCATGATCACTGGTTTTACCATTTATTGCAAGAAGATCCTCAGTATTTGCATGAATATCCGATACTGAATGAGGGCAACTTGCTCCAATTGTGAAATTAAGATTTGCCTTTTTGTCAGCAGTCAGGCGTAAGACTATTACCTGGTCGGGGATTGAAGAAAAAATCTCCCTTGTAAATTTTACACCGTTGACAGAATAGGATACTTTAGCAACAGCTTTTTCAATGTCGAGTTCACGATAATACTTTGTGACTCCGGAAGAATCATGTCCCGGGAAATCCAGCAAAATATTACCAACAGGCTGATACATCATACCGTTATTCTTTTTTGACTGAATCTTTTCAGAAGCCAGCTTACTTGCTTCACGGAATTTTCCTTCGAAAATCAGCTTCCGGATCTCAGGAAGTGCAGCCAGAGCATCGGGATTATCATTCCGGTTGGGTCCGCCACTCCAGACAGAAGATTCATTCAACTGAATAATTTCCTTATCAGTATTCCCGTAAATCATTGCGGCAAGGCGTCCATTCCCAATAGGCAGTGCTTCTTCCCATACATTTTTTGCAGAATGCTTATACCATAGTTTCAAGTCAGTTTCCTGTGAAAAACAAGGAAAAGAGAGAAATAAAATAAAAGCGGTAAATCCACTAAATGCTTTAAATGATGATCTTTTCATAATTTCATTATAATGCTATTCTTTCAATTATTTCCATACACATCCGTCCATTATGATAGGGACACACCCAGAATCCTGCCTTATCACCTTTACCCGGCTGACCTGATTGTGTTACAGAACTGTACCATCCACCGTTTGTAGTATCAACAAAATGATTCCTGGTATACTTCCAACAATTTGTTGAGTAATCAAGATATTTCTCATTACCGGTTATCTCATATGCGTTAAGATATCCGACAATCGTTTCAGCCTCAGCCCACCAGCTTCGTTCAGTATTTAATCTTCCAGTGGTATTATCTTTCTCATAAATCATACTGCCGTCAGATTGGAGGCCTTCAGCCGCAGAATTTGCGATTTTAATGCTAATTTCTTTAACACTTGCACTCAAAGAGGGATCTCCCAGCAAACCGGCGGCTTCATTCAATAGCCATGATGATTCTATATCATGTCCGAATGAATCTACATTGGAAGTCCTCTTCCAGTCCTTGTCCATAAAACATATCAGGTGATATGTACTGGGATCAATTATTTTATCAAGGAATATTTCAACCAAAGATTTTAGCCTGGCTGCTAGCTCAGGATCGGGCCAAACCCGGTAAAGATTGGTATATGCCTCCATGATATGAAGATGGGTATTCATAGTTTTCTCATCTCCCGGTGATTTTTCTCCGATCAAAAGGTCGTGAGAACGATGCCAATCTTTTGTGAAGACCTCGAAGTATCCTCCTGAAGATCTGTCGGCGGCATACTTTTCCAACAACCCAAATATTTCTTTAGCAGCCTTGAGGGCATCTTTATCTCCGGTCGTCTTATAATATTCAGCCAGACCGTAGATAAAAAATGATTGAGTATAAACCTGTTTTCGGGTATCGGAAGGCTCACCGGTTGATCTGACACTGCAGAATGCGCCTCCGTATTCCTTATCGATAAAATGAGCCAATATGTAATTTTTCGCCCTTGAGGCTAATCGAAGATATGCTGTATCTTTTAGAATCCTGTATGCTGATGAATAGGTCCAGAGTATTCTTGCGTTCAGAATTCCGCCCTTTTCCTCATTACGGAAAATCTGGTTATCCCAATTTATACGACCAAAGAATCCCCCATTATGATAGTCTGGCATCCTGGCTGACCAGTAAGGGAGCAGGTTTTTTGTAAGATCATTAAATACTTGAGTTCTGAGAAGAAGCAATCTTTGTTTAGGGCTGTCTTTGGGGTCAGGTTCAGTTCCAGATGAATAATGGCAGGAACATGTAAGAAGGATAAAAAAAATAAGTGAGTATTTTTTCATTTTCAGTATTTGTTGGCTTATGCAAAATACAACAAATAGGAATAAAAAAATCACTAATTTAAAATAGCCATCTTCTATATACCTACTTCTCTAATATTGTCTTAAGATTCTGGAGACCTTTATTGAAGTCATTTCCGATCATCTTTTCCATATTCATGAAGATAAGCATCAGATTCATTGGAAATTTCATATTGCCAGTAAACTCCCAATGTACAAGTGTTTGATTTCCATTAACAGAGGCGACTGTCAAAAAAGCCCAACTAGTTGATTTGAATGGTTTTAAGAACCTGATTTCATAATCAATCCGCTCTCCTTCAACAATTTTGAGGATTTCCTGCTCCCCTGCTCCGACATTTTTCTGATTGCTTTCCCATGCTGAGATAAATCCTTTAGTTCCATCTGTTCCTGTGAATTTAGTACTCATATTTGGATCTAATGATCCCCAGGCACTCCATTTATTCTGATTTTTAAGCAGTTTCAGATACTCAAAGACTACTGCTTTCGGCTTATTAATAACGACTTCACGGTAAGCAGTATAATCCCTCTTTGCAAAAAAACCAATGATCAGAAACAGAATGACTATTCCTATAAGAACGATTAATATCCACTGAATAATTTCCATAATTGTCTTTTTTTTGTTAAACAAACCGGGAAATAATAAGTTCATTAAAGAAAATATTCCTGAAAATAATGATTACATCAGGAATCTGGCCTTCTTATCATCAGAAGGAACATGGCATATATCCCTTTTTCCGAATACCCGGAACCGATACCTTGCAACCAGATCGTAAATGAAATCCCTGACAAATGCGGGTATAACTATAAATCCATAAAACAGGTTCCATCCTCCTCCGAGTGATTTTAACAGATGAAGAACAGCAGATGATTTGAGATAAATGATTTTGTCTTCAATATAAACTAATGAATCAATGTGCGTTTCTCTGATTCCATAGCTTAATAGGATTGACTGTCCTATGGAGGATTGCAATTGTCCGAATCGGATCTTCTCTTTTTTATCTTTATTAATTACAAATATTACCAACCGGTTACACAGGTTACAAACACCGTCAAAAAGCAATATTCTATCATGCTGATCCATACCCCCACTAACAATATTTGTGGAGATTGGTTCCAGGCATAACGGGTTGGTGAGTATTTAAAGAAGGATTCTACATTTCAGAACTCTGTTGATCTCTGTGTACCCAAAATAGAACTTTAACTGAGGGACACAGAGGATACACAGAGATCCACTAAAGATTAAATTATTATCTCTTATGGTTTCTACTGTCAGGGAATGCCTTTTTAGGTGAAGCCGACCTGGACGGATTCTGCTTAGTATGCTGTTGTTTTGGACTTTTCACCGGATTATTATCGATAAGCGGAAAAGGATGATCCTTTACAACCTGAATTTTCTTTGTAATGAGTTTCTCAATGTCTTTCAGATATTCTTTCTCTTCAGCATCACAAAACGAAATTGCAGTACCCTTTGCTCCTGCCCTTCCGGTCCTGCCTATACGGTGGACATAGGTTTCGGAGATATTTGGAATTTCAAAATTGATGACATACTCAAGGTCATCCACATCAATGCCGCGTGCAGCTATATCGGTAGCCACAAGGACACGGGTTGTCTGTGCCTTGAATCCGGAGAGGGCCTTTTGCCTTGCGTTCTGAGCTTTGTTTCCATGAATAGCCTCAGCCGTAATATTTTTCTTTTTCAAAACCCTTACTACTTTATCGGCACCATATTTGGTACGGGTAAATACAAGAGCAGTCTTGATCTTCTCATCCTTGAGCAACTCAAGTAATAGTGAATTTTTATTTCCCCTGTCAATGAAGTATACAAACTGATCCACAATATCTACCGTTGAAGCGGAAGGAGTAACCTCTACCTTAACAGGTTTGTAGACTATTGATCCGGCAAGCTTTACTATTTCCGGAGGCATTGTAGCCGAGAAAAACAATGATTGTCTCTTTTGCGGAAGAGCGGCAAGAAGTCTCCTGACATCATGGATAAATCCCATGTCGAGCATCCTGTCAGCCTCATCCAGTACAAAAATTTCAACATCCTTCAATGATATAAAACCCTGGTTCATCAGGTCAAGTAACCTGCCGGGGGTTGCAATGAGTATATCAACCCCATTACGAAGTGCGTTTGTCTGGGGATTCTGATTAACTCCACCAAATACGACCGTACAATTCAATCCTGTGTAACGGCCATATGCCTTAAAACTTTCCTCAATCTGAATTGCCAGTTCCCGTGTCGGTGTGACTACAAGACTTCTTATCTTTTTTCTCCTGTCGAAAGATTTATTTTTGCTTAGAAGCTGAAGAATAGGCACTGCAAAAGCTGCGGTTTTCCCTGTACCCGTCTGAGCACATCCAATCAGGTCAGTTCCCTGGAGTACTATTGGTATAGCCTGTACCTGAATGGGTGTGGGTATAGTATAACCTTCCTCCTTTAATGATCTGAGTATAGGTTCAATAATGTTCAATGATTCAAACTGCATTATAAATTGTTTAAATTAAAAAGTCCGGATGTCCTGTAAAATCGCCATGCATGGCGAATTAACAACGTCACCCGGATTGAATGGCAGCAAAGGTAACATAATTAGTGGAAATTAGCATCCCTTCCGATTGAATGTTGAAACACAATGCGTTGTGATTGTTCAGGAAGTAGGGCGATACTAAGATTTCATGAATTTCCGGGAAACAATTCCATCATCAGATTTTACCTGAATAAAGTACATCCCCTTATTAAGATTGCCAATATCTATCCTGATCTGTTTCCCGGAAAATTCTGGTTTTTCAATGATCTTAACCTCACTCCCCGAGATGTTAATAATTTTGATTGTATGAACAGGTGAAATACTCTCCATCTCATATGTAATAAAATTGTTTGCAGGATTTGGATAAATTTTTATCCGGCTGTTCCTGGTTATATCATTAATTCCTGTTATGGCATTGACAGTTATTTTACCTTTCATTCCCAAATCGACATGAACAGTACATACGTAGTAAATAATGCCTGGTGTTGAGGCTGTAAAGTCGCCTGAGCCGGTCGGAAAAGAAAACCCTCCTGCCAGGGCAGTAGTGCCATTTGCATTCCATGTATCCAGACTCACCTGCAATACCTGGTGGGGTGCTGAAAGGTTAAAATGTACAATATCTCCCTGATTTACAGTCAATGTGGCCGGATCGAATGTATCACCGACACCTTTGTTAATTGTAAAGGTCAGTTGTGCATACAGGCTATTGATTACAATGAAACCTAAAAGGAACAAAGCAATTTTCTTCATAACTGGTTTTTTGTATAACAATCATATTACTTGAGTGTTCGAAACCAGAAGGTGTGAAGGTGCGTCGTGATCCTACAAATAAAAATTTCTGATTTATGATTTAGCGTTGACCGTAATCCTTACTCCTTCCTGATATGATGTGGTCTTAAACCGCTTATCAAATTTTGATGAATCGAAAAAATAATCCCTGTCATACTGATACATCATTTCAGACAACTCCTTCATAACAGGAACGAAAATCCCGATTATATTAAACATCCATACCGGGACAACAGATGATCTGCTTGATACTTTCATCTCCCTGGCAAATAGTTCGATAATTTGGCTGCCTGTGAGTGAATTTTTATCTGTAGGAAGATGCCAGACGGTATTATAAGCGTCATTTGTATTTCCAAGGAGGGCGGTAGCTTTTGCGGCATCAGGCGTAAAAGTAAAAGAATGCTTTTTGTTTTTATCAACAGGCCAGGAGGCTGACTTTCCTTTGAGAAGGTTATTATAAATCATCTGAGTCACCATGCTGTTCTTGTTATCAGGGCCATAGAAGTCAGCTGAACGTGCAATTAGAGCAAGAAGTCTTCCCGATTTAACTTCATCCATTATCATCTGAGCTATTTGTTTCCTTACAGCACCTTTTTTACTCGGAGGATTATAAGGAGAATCCTCAGTCATATGAGGTATGGAATTTATATCGTAGGAATAAACATTGTCGAAGAAGACCAATCTTGTTTTATATTTTATACACGCATCAAGTGTGGCTCTCATTATCCTGGGCCACTGCTCCTCCCAAATTTTCAGTTTATAGTCAAATCCTACAACGAGATAAACAACATCCGATCCGGAAACAGCCTGGTCAACTATTGATGGGTTAGACAAATCAGCCGGGAAAAGTTCATCAGTTTCGTTAACTTTCCTCGGGCTCCGGCTGACAAGCCTTATTTTATCAGTGTAGATTGCCAGTTCCTTTGCAAGAACCGACCCGATTGTTCCGTTAGCACCTAGTATGGTTTGCATTTAATTATTGAATTATTGATTAGAGACTGCTTTATATTTTTTTGTCTGAATTTTCCTTGTTAGTTTCAGTATCAGAGATCTGGGTGCGAATCTGATTGAATTAACCAGAAATGAATTTTTGAATCCATGTATTGCCACTGCTTTTCCCTTTATCATTGCATTGTAACCATATTCAGCTACTTCCCTTGCGGACGAAAACTTGTTTCCTGCAAACAGGCCACGCTCCGCATCTGCTGCCGCAGCCTGGAATCCACTATGTGTAGATCCCGGACAGAGAGCAGTTACTGTTATTCCGATATCCCTGAGTTCCTGATTTATGGCTTCTGAAAAACTGAGAACAAAAGCTTTTGTTGCAAAATAAACAGACATTGTTGGTCCGGGCTGAAAAGATGCTGTTGATGCTACATTCATAATTCTACCGCCGCCACGGCAGATCATATCAGGAAGGAATAGCCTTGTAAAATGGGCCAGAGCAGTAACATTAAGATTGATCATCTGCTCCTGCTTATTCCAATCACTTTCGGCAAAAAGTCCATAATCGCCAATTCCGGCATTATTTATCAGATAGTCTATTGCGATACTTTTTGTTTTTAATTCGTCATATACCTCCTGAGGAGAACCGGGAAGAGACAAATCCTTGGTAACAGTATAAACCCATACTTTTTTATCCGTTTCAATTTCTGATCTCAATTCTTCTAGCTTATTCTTATTTCGCGCGACGAGAACCAGGTTAATCCCCTTCTCTGCATGAACTTTTGCAAGCTCATATCCTATCCCGCCTGATGCCCCGGTAATCAATGCAGTTTTACTCATCTGACTATAGATTTTTGGTGCGGTTCCCTTTTAATTTCTTATCAGATATAACATAAGGTAATGGCTAAAGTTCAAACCCAAAGAATTCGATTTTCCAGGGGACTACAGGTACCCTTAAAACACTCAGTTTCATGCGTTCCCCTTATTCTCATTGAGTTGGCAGGCATCAAACTCCATGGGATAACTCTTTCAGATTCAAATATGTGAAACAGCCCGTTATTCATCATAATATTTATATTATAAAAATCTGATATGAAAGGATCTCTGTAGTCTTTCATAATCAGGTCTTTGCCTTTCAGAAGAGAGATTCGTGTTAGTCCCATCTCTGCAAAACTGATACTTGAAGGTATAGGATGATCAAGCCAGGAAGCATAAACAGTCCGAAAATCCTCAACAGTTGATTCTTTCCATCCGGTATTATCCAGAAATGATTCAACGTACGTCGTTATATCTGCCATGCTATTGTTCCAGGTTTCATCATTTTCGAATAGCATACTTAATGCTGTCAGCACTGCTCCGGCATCAAAGAGATAACTCTCTTCTTGAAAAACATTGTGAAAATATGAATGTCTCAATGATTTCCCGGTCCAGAACTTCTCCAGAAGATTTTTCATGACTGTTGCTGCCTGAGACTCAAGTTCCGGTCTTCCGAGAAACCTTCCAGCCTGAATCAGTGAAATTATAACCAGGGCATTTATTCCGCATAAAATTTTATCGTCCCTTGAAGGTTGTTCCCTGGTTAGTCTTACAGCTAAGAGTTTGTCTTCAATATCAGTCAAAGTATCATCATTCCTTCTAAGCAAATGTGTCATCCCTTCAAAGTTGCCAATCTTGTGAATATAATAGGTTTTTGAAAGTCTCTCAAATTCATCCCCGGAGAGCTCATTCTTCAGCTGATCAAAACTCCAAAGGTAGGTAGCACCCTCAATATGCCGGGTATCCGCATCATGACCAGTCAGGTATAATCCATCCATTTTAAAACACTCATCAAGGCACTTTAATATTTTAAGAGCCATTGTCTTGTACGATTCCCTCCCCATTAGTTTGTATGCCAGGGAATAGCACCACAAAGCCATAGCCTGGTCGTAGAGCATTTTTTCAAAGTGAGGAATTGTCCATTCCTTATCGACGCAATATCTGAATATGCCTCCCTGAAGATGATCATTAAGACCTCTCAATTGCATTGCATCAAGAGTTTTGCAGCAGATGGTTTTTATTGAAGGGCTATCATCGAGAGCCGCCTGGTATAATAGAAATAATAAGGATGAATGAGAAGGAAATTTTGGTCCGGAGCCGAATCCACCGTTGTCAGAGTCATAGTATCCGGAAAGTGTTTTTATGAGCATAGACTCATCTGCTGCTCCAGGAAGATTGATAATTGAATTAAAAGGAGGTATTTTTTCCTTGTTGGATTCATAGAATTCTATAACCCTTCCCGATAATTCAAGCAGGGAAAGCATTGAATTTTCTGAGTTGACCGGTGCATATGTGAAGGAATAAACAGGCCGGAGATTAAATGTCATGAAGACATTTAAAGGCCAGCCTCCACGGCCATTCTGATAATTAATGAATTCCATAAGGTATTGATCTATATCGGGACGTTGTTCCCGATCTACCTTTACACATATAAAATTATTATTCAGGAATGCAGCAGTTTCTCTGTCTGAAAAAGCTTCCGAGGCCATTACATGGCACCAGTGACATGATGAATAACCTACTGACACAAAAAGTAGTTTTTTTGTATCCTCAGCATATTTTAACAACTC
>Ga0302284_1001370_pt1 | contig 11014 bp, 7 predicted proteins | sample III_Fen_E2_1_FD_198760 | JGI IMG/M metagenome (GOLD analysis project Ga0302284, IMG submission 198760) | Peat permafrost microbial communities from Stordalen Mire near Abisko, Sweden - III_Fen_E2_1 | ecosystem: Environmental > Terrestrial > Soil > Wetlands > Permafrost | place: Sweden: Abisko...
ACTAAGTTACTGGGAATACGTCTGGCTAATTTTTTTTGATCATTAATTAGTTTATTATGTTTTAAAGAATTTCTAACTTTGACTCTCCGGAAGTTCAACAATATATAAATCTTTGGCATTTCGTTGTCTAAGGGTTAGTTTTAGGAGCCTTAAAAGGACTTTCATATGAAGCAGATGTCAAGGTTGAATCATACAACGATCCAGCAGCAAGACCACCTTCTCCTATTGGAGCATTTAAAGTTAGCATAAAAATGCCAATGATAGCAACTTATCAATCATCTTCAAAGACTGCTAATTGAACTATTAAACAAATCATATGTATTTACTAGTTGAAGATCTATTATGCTTGAATGAGAGATAATGGGTGTTTTTATATTTTCTATTAGGCTTCTTTTATGTATAAAATAATAGAAATTGTAATGTTTTAAATATGAAAAATATTAAGATTACTACTTTATCTTCAAAAAAAGCAAAACAATTTGATTATTTTTGTGAAGAAAGAATTAAAAATTTATTTCTAATTAGGTGCAAAACAATTCAGACTACAATTAATTACAAGCATAAATACTTGAATTATCGAAAAAGAAGAAAAAATTTAATATAAAGAAAGTTCTAACTTGAAAAAATAATAAGAAAAAGAAAAAAAAGAAGAATGGAAGCAAAGGCTTTGTAGAGCATGATGAGACTCACTTCATTGTAAGTGTAGAAAATTGTCAACATATCATTATTACCTTTTAATGTTCAGTCTCCTCCCATTAAAGTTTAGACTGTAACTAATGTCCCTGATGTCGATTATAACACTCCTACCCTCTTGTAAGTGTTCAATATGAATAAAGATAAGAAAACAAAACTCGCATTTGGCTTACCTGATATTAAAGCTCTTTGCAATAAAATTATTGAATCTTTTGACAAAGAAGATAAGGTAAATATGAATGTTTAAAAAATAAATCTAATTTGATTTTGTTGAATAGGAAGGTGTGATTGAATCTCTTGGAGTTACTGATTAGGGCTTTTTGACTATTAAGCTTAAGGAGTCAATTATCACTGAATAAATCAACTCAATCTTAAGGAATGGTCTTATTCTTCCTATTGTTGAGAAATAAACAATTGCAGTAGATTTTTCTTCTCCAAACATTGCTAAAGAGATGCACGTTGGTCACTTGCGATCAACTATTATCGGAGAATCAATTTCTAGAATTTTCGAACTCTAAGGACATAAGTTGCATCGTATTAATCACGTAGGAGATTGGGGCACTCAATTTGGTATGCTTATTGCTTATCTGCGTATCAAGTTCCCTAAGTATCTTGAAGAAATGCCTGAACTTTCTGATTTGACAACTTTCTACAAAGAATCCAAAGCAAAGTTCGATGAAGATCCAGAATTTAAAAAGACTGCATAATTAACAGTAGTCTCCCTTTAAAAGGGTGACCCTGAGTGCAAAAAGGCATGGGAACTGATCTGTGACGTCTCTCGTAAAGAATTCTTAGAGATTTACAAAAGACTCGATATAACTGTTGAAGAGTTTGGAGAGAGTTTTTATAATGATAAAATTCCTGAAGTCGTCCAGGATCTTAAAGATGCAAACATGCTTGTTGTTGATAAAGGTGCTCAATGTGTCTTTATTGAAAAGATGAAAGGACAACCTCCCCTCTTCATTGTGAAAAGTGACGGTGGATATGGTTATGACAGTACTGATATGGCAGCAATAAAATATAGGCTCAAGACTCTAAAGTGCAACCGTCTTGTTTACATTACAGATCTTGGTCAACAGCCACATTTCGATTATATTATTGCTGCTGCTCAAAAAATTGGCTGGCATACTCCTCCTATTACTCGTTGTGAGCATATGGGATTCGGTATTGTGTCTGGTGATGATGGAAAGAGATTCAAAACTAGAAGTGGAGATACTGTTAAACTTAAAGATCTTTTAGACGAAGCTTAAGAGCGTGCTTTGATTAAAATCAAAGAAAGAATTTCTGGTGGAGCTGAAAAAGAAGAAAAAGAAGAGAAAGAAGAACCTTAAGAAGCTGAAGAAGAAAAGGAAAATAAAGGTAATCTGACATATCTGTCTGAGGAAGATTATCAAGAGGCAGCTGAGAAGATGGGAATGGCTGCTATCAAGTATTACGATCTCCGTTAAAACAGGACAAGCAATTACAATTTTTCTTACGATAAAATGCTTGATACCAAAGGAAACACTGCAGTTTATCTTCTTTATTCTTACGCTCGACTTTGTTCAATTATCCGTAAAAGTGGATACACTCCTGAGCAACTTCAAGAAATTATCACCACCCAAGGATTCAGCATTTCTCACCCTCAAGAAAGAATCATCGCAGCATAGCTTATTAAATTCCCTGACATTCTCGATCAAGTCACTGAAGATCTAGCTATTAATCGTCTTACTGATTACATCTATGATCTTTCATGCAAAGTTTCAGAAGGATATCGTAAGTACCACATTACAAACTCTGAACATAAACCAACTCGTGTTCTTCTAATTGAAGCCACCAGACAGGTTTTGGAAAAGGCTCTCTTCCTCGTTGGAATTAAGCCACTTGAAAAGATTTGAATTGCATAATTGTATTATTTGGTGCTAACAATTAATATTATTGAATGAATTCTTAAATTGATTAGATTCTTTTTGTTATTGATTTTTAACAAAAAAAAGGAGGTAAAAAGATAATGAGTTTGATTTTAGATTGAATTAAATATTTCACTCAATGATAAACATTGAAATACAAATAAAAATGAATCGGTTGTAAGACTTTCCAATTATTTCGAATATTGAAAATTATTTGATACCTTTTCAAACCATAATTAATTTTTAGTTTGATTGAAATATCCTTATCAGATAGCCAAATAGCTCTACTGTAATAGTTTCTTGACAAATAATAAACCATTAACTACTTATCAAGTTTTCTTCAGAACCATGGCAGAAGTAATAATTGATTAAGCAGCTTCTCAAAAATGACACTTTATTTTTATAGAAAACAGCTCCAAGATAAAAAGAGTTTGGAAAATATGTAGATCAGAATCATCTTGTGGAGTAATTTGCAGATCTTTTCGTTAATCTTTATGATAGGAAAATGCCCTCGAATGCAATGGAGTACGCTAAATTTAAACTTTTTTCACAATATAATGAAGTTTTGTTTTAGGGTTATGAAGGATAAATTTGGCCCTCAGAAAGTTACATAGTTGAAGGACGCAATTAGTGATCTCAAAAAAGAAAATGAATTTATGAAAAAATAAGCATCAGAACTTAAAACGAAAATAAAGACTGTTAAAGAAGCTCAATAGAAACGAAAAGCTGGATTTTATCAAAATTGAACAGTTGGATGATCTCTTCAAGGGGCTTTAAGCAATGTTCATAGGAAAACATTTGAGGTTTTAGACTAACTTGACTAAAAAAGAGAAGAAAGACTCTTTAATTATTAGGAATTTGATATTTCACTCTTAAATCAAGATAATTGCATTGAAAAACTTTTAAAAGCGCTTCATAAATATACCAATTTTAGGCTTAATTATTTTTTGTATGTAAATCTAAAATAATAGTATTTTTACAATATTTATTCGAAAAAAAAGAATCTAGCTGGATGTTATTGAATTTAAAAAAAGAATGACAGTTTAAATTAATTCGAGATAGCTCACAATATTGAATAAGGCTGAAGAGAGAATAATATTGAAATGAAGATTTCGAATCCATGAGGAAACTTTATGTGAGATTGAAATAAAGAAAATTTCAAAAAAATAACAAAATAAAGAAGATTGTTAAATAAAAAGGAAGGAAGAATTAAAGTTTTCATTTCAGAAAAGCACCAAACACTCTTTGAGACAAAAAAGATATCTGCAAAGAAAGATTCATGTCAAAGAAAGTGCAATACAAAGAAGAAGCTATTCCATTGATAGCTTTTAACCCTCAATCATAAAGTAAGAAATTCTGCAAAGGAGAAATGAATTGAATTTGATTGTGATCATATGAATAGGCTACTAGCTGAATGACGAAGCAATAGATTTTATCTCTACAGTTCCTGGGCCTATTGGCGTTGTTGGAGTTGCAGGAATGTATAGAACAGGAAAAAGTTATCTTTTAAATTAGATGCTGCTGAACCGATCAGATGGTTTTGGTGTTGGTCCTACAGTTAATCCATGCACAAAGGTAAAAAAAACAAAATGATTTAAGTAATTATTTCATGATTGAACTTGTTTCTTAGGGACTATGGGTATGGGGCAAACCACTCCTTGGATAAGGTTAAGACGGAGAAACAATTCATATTCTTGTAATAGATTCTGAAGGAATTGGAGCTCTTGATGAGGATTCTTCTCATGATTCGCGCATCTTCGCTCTCACAATTTTACTCAGTTCTTGCTTTATCTACAATTCAATAGGTTCTATTGATGAAGCTGCAATATAAAATCTCTCCCTCATTGTCAACCTCACCAAGAATATCCATATTAAAAGCTAATAAGACGAGGAGATTGATTTTGAAGATTATTCACAATACCTCCCTTCATTCTTTTGGGTGGTTCGTGATTTCTCTCTTCAGCTTGTTGACACAGAAGGCGAACTAATCACTTCAAAAGTAATAACAATTCAGAAGTAATCTTTTTTCATTAGTTGTTTTTTTGTTTTAGGATTATCTTGAGAGAGCTTTGATGCCACAGAAAGGAATATCTGATCAAATTGAATAAAAAAATAGGATCAGACGGCTATTGACTACATTTTTTAAGGAAAGAGACTGTGCGACTCTAGTGCGTCCACTAACAAATGAAGAAAATTTACAGAATTTAGATAAATTAGAATTTGACTAACTGCGTCCTGAGTTCTTTGAATAAGTCATTAATCTAAGAAAAGCTGTCCTTGGAAGAATGAAATGTAAAACTCTCAAAGGAACTAATCTAACAGGGGATATGTACTGCGATCTCGTTAAGAGTTATGTCTCTTCAATCAATAATGGAGCGGTTCCTAATGTTGAAAATGCTTGGTCATACATCAGCAAAAACGAATGTTTAAAGGCCTAATAGACTGCAGTTGAAACCTATGATCAGGTATTTTTTCTAAAGAAATATTTGGCTTTAATGCAGTTTTCAAAATTAATCTACTTAATTATGTTATTAATAAATTTTTTATTGTTTATGTAGGTGATCAAGGAAGTACTTCATAATAAACTGCCATGTTCTTTAGAAGATATTAAAGTTTATCACCGTATTGCTAAGGAAAGCTCAATTCAAATCTTTAGAAAAAAAGCAGTTGGAGAAATATCTGAAGATTATCTAGCAGAAGTTCTGAAAAAAATAAAATAAAAATTTAATCTTGTTCGTTAAGAAAATGAACGAGAAAGCTAGCGACAGTGTACTGCATTCATTTAATAAGAGTTTTAAAGTATCGAGAGAAAGTTGAAGATGAATGAGTATCGTGCATACTCTGAATATGAGCAAGACTTAAAATTATTTTAGAATTACTTCTTAGATAATGGCCCAAAGACAGTGAATCGTCTTATACATATTAGTGAATTTACTCATCGAGCAACGAGTGATGGTGCTCAGTTTTTCATTAAATAAACATAGCATGAGCAGGATATTTAAAAAACTCTTAGTTTTGAAGTTTAAAAGAAGTTAGAACTCGAGTTGCAAGATATTAGATAGCGAATTCAGCTAGAGGCAAACTCATTTGAGGCGAAAAAATCTCAACTAGAGTTTGAAAAGGCAGAAGTTGAGATGAAAGAACAGGTAAATAAACAATTAACCAATTATGGCCTAATATCATTTTATACTTTTAGATGATAAGAGAAAATCTGGCAATGGTGAAGAATGAAAAGGAAAAGCTAGAATAAGAGCTAAGAGAATAAGCTTCAAGTGATAAGCAAGAATCATCCAAAGTGATTAATGAATAAAAGCATAAATTATTAATCTAAGAAGAACAGCTTGCAGAGCTGGAAAGAAATAAAGTTATGGATCAATCTGAATTCGAAAAAGAAAAGGTATGTCTCTATTTCTATTCCTTCATATGAATATTCAATTATTTCTTAAAAAGGCTTTACTCTCTCAAAGAGTCTAATTCTATGAGAAGCAAATGGAAGAGCTATCAAAAAAAGATAAAGATTAGTCGAACGATATTAAAACTTTAAAGAAAGATTACAACTCTTAAATGAAAGATATCTCCAACAAGTATGAACATCAATCAATTTGAAGGTTTTGTTGATGTAATTTATTTGTAAATAGATACGAGGCTCTTAACAAGTCTCTCACTTAGAAAATAAGTGAATTGCAGGAGCGAATCTATGAACTTGAAAATGAAGTTACTAACAAATAATAAAAATTCGAAAGTGAAAAGAGAAAATGGGAAACTAACGAAAATAATCTCACTCGATTACTTGAAGAATCTTCTCTCTCCATTGCAAAGCTTCAATCTGAGATTCGAGAATTAAGAAACAGCGAAGAATAAAGTGCAGCCTTTATGAAAAACGATATTTCAAAAAATCATCAAGAGCTCTTGGAAAAAGTTGCTATCTAAGAAGATATCATTAAAGAAAAAGAAGAAGCCCTCATAAATTCAAAGAACAGTTTCCAAAAAGAAAAGGCTTTATTGTAATAAAAACAAGAATTCCTTTAGGTATAACTGGATGAATCAAAGTAACAACTTTAAGAAAGTAAACGTGCGCATGAGGCAATCATGAAGGTATTCAATTAATACTTTTTTAAGTAAATAATGTTAACATAATTCTTTTTAAAAGGCTTTGGAATCTTCAAGTTTGGATAGTTCTGGAAAGACTGATAATAAATAATTGCAAGAATTAAAAGAATCTCATGTTAGAGAGCTGAAAGCGATTGAAACTGACTTTGAAAAAACGAGAAAACGATACACTTAGCAGATAGATGCTCTAAATGAAAAGAATAGTGAGCTTGAAATGAAGGTAATTATCTAAATTACGTTTCAAAGGATAATTGATGTTATTTTTTTTGTGCAGATAAAATTCGAGGAAGCTGATTATTAAAAAGAGAACTAATAACTTAAAGATTTGCTTTCAGAATTAAAAGAATCAAATTAGAGACTCGAAGAAAAAAACACCATTTTAGAAGAAGACAAATTTAAAACTTTCAAAGAAGGAGAAGATAGATATCTATCTTAGATCCGTAGTCTCGAAGATGAACTTGAGACAGTCAAGTCAAATGCATCTCATGAAGCCAGAGAGACTTAATAAAAAGCAGAAGAAAATCTTGCTTAACTCAAGATAATATACAACTCAGAGCGTGAAAGTTATGAAAGAAGATTATTAGAAGACAAAGAAAAATGGGATAAACGGTATCATGTTTCCTGTGAAGAATACCAAGAGCAACTTTAGCAGGCTCAACATTCCTATGAGGAAGTAATAAAATGCATTTGAAAAGTCTCTTTTTTAATTTTTTTTGAAATATTGAATAAAAAGGAAATAGAGAACTTAAAGGATGATCTTAGGGAACAAGAAACTTAATACAATAATGTAGTTCAATAGTATGAGCATGAGCTTGCTCTGAAGTAGTAGACAATAGAAACACTTGAAAAATACACAAAAGAAACAAAGGAGAGTCTGATGAACTTATAGAGCAACAATAATTCTACCCTTGAATAATACATTAATAACTTCAATTCTGAAAGAAAGGGGTTCATTTAGAAGGTAGAATCATTATCACAAGAACTCTCAAGAAAAGAAAAAGAAAATATTTCCCTTTAGCAGAGAAAAGAAAATCTAGAAGCTAATCTTAAGAAAAGAGAGGCTTAGCTTTAGTAAATGAAATAAGAAGTACAGTCAGAGAAAAGTGAGATAAATACAAACATTGAAGATCTTAAATAGAAACTCCAATAGACTTCGGATAGTTAAATCTCACAAAAAATAGAATTCTCCAGAGAACTTGCTCTTTCTAATTAAAGGGTAAAAATTAAAAGAAGAACAGTAAATGGATAGATTTTAATATTTTTAATGTAAATAGAATGAATTCCTTACGAAGAAAAATGAAGATCTAATCAGACAAAATGACATCATAACTTAGCATTATGAAGAAAAACTAAGTAAAGAACATTCGAATTATTTTAAATATTCATTTATTCTTTTACAGAAACATTAAAGTAAGAAATGAGCACAGAATAAACTGAGAAGACAGAAAGGCTTTAAGTTTAACGTGATTAGATGGAAGAAAAATATGAAAAGGTTAAAAAAACTCTCAAAGAAATTGAGGCTACTTACAACAGATAATTATCACAAATTGAAAAAGAAAAAGCAATTTACTAAGAAAAATTAGCTAATATTGAATCAAAGAAATCAGAGATGGATATGAAATACTAAGCAGAAAATTAGAACTATGTTATGTAAATTCTTCAACTAAAGGAATCATATTCCCTTGAGAAAAAAGCAATTCTTAATGAAACTGATAAATATAAGACCCTCAACCTTCAACTTGAATAAGATAAAAATGAGCTTATTACCAATTACGAAAAAGATAAAGCCCTTTGGGAAGGAAAGTTTAACTTTTTCGATTAGCAAAAAGAATAGGTAAATAAAGTAATTTTGAATTAAATAATAAATATTTTTTATAATAGGCGAAGTAAGATCTTGCAGATGCTCTGAAAAAGTTTGAAATGACTCTGATGCATCTTTAAAAAGCAAGAAACAATGAAAAAGATGAACATGAAAACAATTTAAATGAACTGCTTGTTTCAATGGAAAAAAAATACTAAAATTAGATCAATGAATTGAATGAGAATGCATAGAGAGCAAACCAAGATTATGAAGATAAAGTAACAGTTTATTAGCAAAAGAATTAGGAATAATTTATCTTTTACTTTAAACAAAAGATTAGAAGAGCTAACAAGGAACTTAAACAGTTGAAAGAGAGCGTGCTTGTCGAAAAGCATGGCAAATTAGGCAATCAAATGGTAAACGAGAAAAAACTATCAGATCTTTTAGAAAATGAGCGTAGGATGATTCTAGAGATTGAACAGATGAAAAATGAACGTGATCAAAAGGTAAATCTTTACTTGAAAAAGAAAGAAATTAATGTTTATTTTTAATAGACTTTAGATCATCAAAGACAGGTTGAGTCTGAGAAAGAGAACCTTAAATAAAAGCTAGGAGAAATTGAACAAAGATATAAGGAGGCGGAATAAAAACGATCCTGTTTGATATTTGAGCAAGAGAAAGAGAGAGCAAAATGGAATCTGGATCGAGACCATCTTCTTGTGCAAAAGAATGAGCTTTAAGATCATATTGAAAAATTAGAAAAGAAAAAGGATATCTTATTAAGAGAAAATGAAAAACTTCGCAATGAATCAAGAGTTACAAGAAGATCTATTAATCTTGCAGGTAATGGAATAATATCAAATTCTGCACTTACATCAGCAAAATCAGGTATTAAAAAAACTGGAACAAATCAATAAAGTCCAGTCTCAAATACTTCCATTCTTTCTAAGAAGAATTCAATGATTTAAGAACCTGGTAGTCAATTTGTTTCTGCATCTAATCCCACTGCTATCTCTTCTACAAGCCTCATCTCAAATCAAAATCCTTACACCAATAATACTAATAATTCTGGTGGTTTTACTAATAGTGTTATGAACTATAATAATGTTGGCTAACAAAAAAATCTTAATGACATCACTAATTTCGCTGGAATTATGCCCTATGATCAAGCCCGCTAAGCTGGGTAGAAGTCCCCTTTAAACATGCAAGATGAGGAGTTAATGTTGATGCATTAATAGCAAAATCAGCTTTCCCAGTAATAGCAACAATCATATCCAAATTAATCTTATCAGTATTCAGATCAAATGAAAGCCTAATAGCTTGTTTAAAGTAATACTCTCTACAGCTCACCTCCTCAAGTTTTTGGATAACCAGGAGTCCCATTCAATCAACCATAAAATTACCCTCCTCAATAAAATCCTGCTTTCTCAATAGAGCGATTTAAATACAATGGGAACATCTGAAAGAGTTCTAAAATTGCTCCCGCCCTGCCTTACAATTAAATATCCCTTTTTTGTGTCAACAATTAGTTTCTATCTTTACTTTCTAGTTGTTTGAATAATTAAATTTCCCATGAGTTAAATTTTTCTGATCTTAGAAATAAATTTCTTCACAAATTAATCTTTCTGAATCTTATGGATAAGAGAAACATTGAGAACTTTTTTAAGTATTGAAATTGAAAAATTTTTCATCATTCAATAAAAAAATAAAACAACCAAAAAAAAAATCTTAATTACAAATGTGAAACTAAATAATTAAAGTTATAAAATAAGAAAATAAATATCTCATTAAAACAATTCGATTGATAAATAATAGGCTAATTATGAACTTAATCATTGGACAATAAATTATGAACAAAATTTTATAAATTATCTATTGTAAAATGAATCTCTTTAATAAAGTTAAGCAATTTGTTGAAGATCTATTTTTGTTGATCAATCTGTCTTCTAGCCAAATAAAAATGAAAAATTATTGAATTGATATTTAATCCTTTTTAGAAGTTATTATTTGTTTCCTAACAAGAATGTTGCTCTAATATATTTCACTTTTTTGAGTCAGCAAAAAAAATAAAAACCTTCTTCCCAAACAAAAAAGGAAGAAAATAAATCATAAAAGATCTCAAATAAATTGTAGTGTAAAATTATTGTTATGTATTTTTTAAAACAGTATGTTTCTTTGGTAATAAATAAGTCTACTGCATTATCAGAACAATCTCTTGTTTATTCAAATAATTAATTTTTTATTAATATCACACATTAATTTTACTTTTTATGATGAATTGTATTGAAAAAAGAAAATAAAAAATAATTGAAGAATTCGAGAGATTTTACATTTAGTTTTCCCAAAAGCTTCATAACTAGAGTATTTATGATTAGTTATCTTTTAATTTTTTATTAAAATAAAGAATTAAGATACTTATTATCATAGATTAATCATTATTATTTAGAATTCTAAATTTTTTAATTACCATTTATTATGATAAAAATGATTCTTTTAAGGGGTTGGGGTTGGGGTTGGGGTT
>Ga0302284_1001372_pt1 | contig 11014 bp, 11 predicted proteins | sample III_Fen_E2_1_FD_198760 | JGI IMG/M metagenome (GOLD analysis project Ga0302284, IMG submission 198760) | Peat permafrost microbial communities from Stordalen Mire near Abisko, Sweden - III_Fen_E2_1 | ecosystem: Environmental > Terrestrial > Soil > Wetlands > Permafrost | place: Sweden: Abisko...
AGTCAGCTTGATTGTAGATGTTGTAATTGGTATTTTTAGGGTACCAGTTTTCGTCTCTAATAATCTCTTGTTCTTGCAAGCTGTCTTGACTCTTCCACAGCTCTTTTCTGCAGTGTGGGTTTCTAGGAGTAGGATATGGTCTCTCATCTTCTGGAATGTTGAATTGATCTTCCTAAGCGTTAGATTCCATCCACCATTCTTGCTCATACTCGAACCAAGTGCATGGCACATTCAGATCGAAGTCATTGTTTGGCTTAATGGGAGGATCAGCCCAGAGGAAAATTTCCCAGTGATAATCAACGCTTTCCAATACAGGGGCAAAGCCTAACAAAATTCAAAAGAAAAACATTTAGCTAGTTGTTTTTTATCTTTGTTGTTCAATAAAAATGTCTTTACCAACGTTAAGAAGAGTGATATCTTCGTATGATTGCGAATTCCAAAGAACTTCAACCTTTTCTCCCTTCGAGTTAGTCACAACTTGTCTAGCTACGAACATCTAGTTCGAGAAATAGAACACATCCAAACCTATATTGTATGCAATGTACGCAAAATCAATTTGCTCTTAAGGAGACAGACCTAACTTAGTGATCCATTCGGCTTCCTTTCGGGTTAAACCAGGGACTCTTCGCATGATTTCCTCTGGGTCTTGTTAACAGTAGCAGAAATCACGTCCAATAGTTGTGTTTTAGAAAATAGCTCTGACATCTTCCATTGTAAAAGTGCCATCGTAAGCAGGGAGAGGGCCTGATTCTCTAACTGGATTGATGTGTCTCTGATTTCTAATCGGAGAAGCTGGCACTGAATGTTAGCTCTAAACAAACTCAACAATCTCTTCGTTCTTAGGCAAAGTTCTTGGTACAAAGTAGTCTTTGTATCTATTTGGGTTGTAAGGACCAGCTTGATCAAAAGAACATAAACATCATAAGATTTTGTAAACAAACTAATCCAAATAATCCTTGAGATCCCCCTATTTAACAATCTTGTTTCTTGTTACCTCTTGCAAAGTTTTTCATTGCAACTTCAGCTAATCTCTTTGCCTTTTAGGCATCCTTGAGTGTCTGTGTCAATAACATTCTCGAGATATGTTTTAGGTTGATTTTCTTCTTTCTTTGATTTTAGATAATTTATCTTCCTTTTATTTTTACTTTCTGTGTGCAGTTTTCCTGGGGGATTTTTTTTAATTTTTTATCTTTCTTCTCAATCTCATTTTGATTTGGGAGTCAAGATATCAATTTTACAATGCCAATAACCATAACAGCATAATTTGATTATGTTCATAAATTAGCAGATTTATTACTCAAAGATAAAAAAACCTAAAGAAAATTACCAACAGATTGTTACAAAACAAACAAAAAAGAAAACATGAAAAGTGTTGTTGTGCTATTTGCAAGTGTTCGAGTAACTATTATGAGCTTGAAGGGCTTGTGATAAAGTTTAGCTTAGATGCACAGGCTCAACAAATAATCTTTATTTTTATCATTAGAAATAGCATAATAAAATGAAAAGATTTCAATCTATCTTCTACTCTCGAATGCTTCGTTAGTCAGTGGATGAGAGTAGGGAACTATTGTCTCATCTGTTAGTAGAGATTGGGGTGAGAAATTTTTAAAATGTCGGACACAGTTTGATTCAACTATTAGAACAATTAATAAAAAGGAATTAATCAATACAAGAGTTAAAAAAATAGCAAAATGCCATTAAATATTAATTACTGTATTTTTAACAGTAGTGTTTGCATTGTTTTGGAGAAAGTAAGTAACTGCTTTTTATTGATTGAACTGAGCTGCCTTCATCAGTGGAGTTTCGTTTCCCTTGAAAAGAGTTTAATAATAATGAAAGAAAAGTTTATGTTTTGTTATTTTTATTCAAGAAATAAAAAAAATGAATCAGAATAAAATGATTATTTAAAAGTCATTTGCTCTCTTACAATGGTCAATGCATTGATATTCGCACCGTTAGTCAATAAAACTTTGATGCAATCTACGTTTCCGCTCATCGCAGCATAGTGCAAAGGAGTTCTATCACTCTTCAAAATTTAACAAGAATTCAATCCCCCGAAAAAATTTTTAATCCTTAATAAATCTGAATAATTCTAGAATATCTCCTTACTAGATCTTTGATATCGACTGTTGGTTTCTGCTAGAATAAGCCAGATACAATATTTGATCTTCCGAATTGCGAATTTATATGCAGCAATGTGAGTTTCAAATATGGATTCACGAAATTATTAATGTCATAATTCGGGAAGTTTTAGTACAGCTAATTAACTAGCTTTGCGACATTCTGCTCGGTTGTTTCAGGCTTGCTGAGATTCTCCCAAATTGTCTTGTTTATGTTCTGTTCGATTTAGAGCAAATTCATTTAGTTTTGTTTAAAATGATAAAAATAACAAATTCTATGTGATAGCACGAATCAATTTATCCTAAACTTAAAGGAAACTGCTCTTTTAAACATCTTGATCATCTTCTCGTTGCTCTCATGAAAATGATCTTTTGGAAAGAAAAGAATATGAAAACGAATTGCTGACCTTAAGCTAAGCTGGATCCATATTATTGAGTTAGAGTCTCTTTATTCCTCCTGCTTTTGTATTCTTATTCTTGATATTAATTCCAGTTTTGTAATTGATTATTATTTTTTCACAATTTTTATAGTTTTTTATTTGCCACAAAGAGGCCTCATAAACATAATTTAAGGGAAGGTAACCCTCCATTCTCCCATTTATTTGATGGCATTTTAAGGGTATTACATTTCAAGATGCTAAAACTGCTCTTAATCTTTTAATTTTTACTCTTTTTCGATGGATATATTTTATTTTACCTTTAATAAGAGTCTGCTACATTGATAAGATGGAGTCATTTGTTTATAAATCGATTTATTACATCAGTAAAGATAATAACTTTATTTGAGGATTTCATATTATGTTTATTTAGGTTCTATCTCAGACATATTTGATTATTTTTGATATTGATTGCCTATTTAAAAAAAAAAACATAAATGCATACTTGCCATGATGAATATGGGGCTGGGAGTGCACAGCCAATTTGAGATATTCTCTCAGTTGAAGAGAGTAGAATAAAACAACATATTCACCATACCTAAAGACCTCAAAAAAAAAACGATATTTATGATTTATTTTCTGAAAATTACCATCCAAGGATGAAGGAATTAATTATTAGGCACCCAAAAGATCATTGAAGAGAAATCAAAGATTCTTGATTTCTAGAAGCGAATCTTCTTGAGATAATCATCAAAAGAATCAATTTTAATTTTTTTTTTTGCATTATCTACGCAAGTATCAGACAGACAATGTTCACTTTATTGCAAAATTCCAAGAGAATTTCATTTTTCTCTTAAGAAGTTTAGTATTTTTCAGCTAAAAGAATGCTGAAATATGCTTCTAAATACACCTTTTCTTCTAGTAATCCCTCTGGTGATGATGCAAATGATAGAAACAATTCTCAAAAATCCTCATCTAATGGCAAAATTTCACAACAACCTCCAGCAGCAGAAAACCAAGATAAATTCTTTCGAGCTATGGAAGAAATGAAGGCTGTTGATAAGTTAATCTAAAAGCGAATCATGGAAGTAGAAGCCTAATCCTTTCAGAAGGCTCCTTTCGATGAGCGAAAATTCTCCTAATAGTTTCAGCAACTCTTTGAGCAGTTCAGCATGTAAAAAGAAAAATAAATCAATGCATTAATCGAAACGTTGAAGATAAATCTCGAAAAGGTCTAGAGATTAGATACACTCGTTGGTGTACTCGATAAAGCTGCTAAATATAATTTATTCTTAGGCAGAGAGTTCGAGGGTAAAATGTTGGAAAAGGGAATGAGGATCGTTATTCAAGGAGAAACTTACAAAGTAGAATCTGACAAGGGAGATTTAGTGAGAGCTCTGACGTTAGTATCTGGGCTTAAAAAAATAAGACACATACCTTTTTATGAGTTTGTTCTTAGCTTATTACATAAAAGCAGTAAGGAAATCTCACTAAAGAATCTTGTGACAATCCTTGAGACTTTATGCTACAATAAAATAGCGAGCACCTTGAGAGAAAGCAGTAAGATTCTTCCAGAATTGTTAGTCGAGGTGAAAGATAGATTGACAATAAACGATCTAGAAATCTTCCCAAATGCAGCAAATCTCGCTGTTTATTTCTATAAAAATTCAGATAAAGTGCAACTCTATTAATCCCTCAAGAAACCTGCAAAACTGGTCATCAGAGGAATCCATGAGTTGCTCTTTACAGCTCTTCAATAATCCAGCAATAACAATGCCTCTAATTTGATTGATCTCTTCGCTGTCTCCGAGATACATAACCATTTGGAGATATTTTCGAAATATGTTGGAGACGATCAAGAAATGATTTTCATTCAAAAGAAATTCAACTAAATCTTCAATTTGTATATTTAACGAAATTTCGCTAATAAGACTTACTACGACTACTCCAAAGTACTTCGATATGTCAGAAAGTTCCTGTCCGCTCCACCAGTCTCTTTGAACCCCGTGATCATCAAACTTATTGGATCTACATTTGCTACTGTCAAGCCATAGGTTATATCGGAAATAGTTCCATTTTTGTATTTCCTCTCCAAGACAACTCTCAACTTTAAAATTCCTTATGAGTGGTAAAAATAAACAGGATTAATGGCAGCGAAAAGGGTTAATTGTTGAATGTGATTTGAGTTAAAAATATAATCCTGTAGAGGTTAAATTTCAAGTTATTTCTTTTTGATTTTTCTTAGCAACCAAGCAATAGAGGCTAACTTAAATTCCGAGAAAAACATTATGATGCTCAGTAAACTAGTGGAAATCTATTCGTCTTCGAATTTCAAGAACGAACAAGCTATCCTCGCTTTGGAGAAGAGAATCATCACAATGAGCAGATTAAGTGCTAACCCAACAATGCCCCTTTTAATTCTCTTTCAAGCACTCGCAAATATGGAACGTGGTGATCCAGCAAGTCTCAAGTATATTGTCGATTACTTTAAGTACCCAGGAGTGCTAGATAAAATAGAATTCTTTGATTTAATCGTCAAATTCATCCCAGCTCTAGCAGTCAAAACGAAAGAAATCTTTAAGTTTGCTACAAATATCGGGTTCTAGTCGTCTTCGAATCTTCTAGACGAAGCAGCACAAGTTGATCCAGAATTCTAAAAAAGTAAGATTTATTAGCTCATGGAGTTTAATTTGCCTAATTATGAATCAAATATTTTATTATTCTGTTGTTCTAGGTCTTGAAGAGTTATGGGATAAGACTGAGAGTATAATTATCTCTAGAGTCGATGAAATCTACTTTGACAAATATCCTACTTTACTGCTACATTTCCTCTACGCTAACTTAATGAAAAATAAGTACCGAAGAGTATTCCAGGTTTTATCTCAACGTGTCGTGTAATACCTGAATAAATACACCCCAAAGCAAGTCAGTGAAGTCATTTATTCCTATGCAAGATTGCACGAAAAGAATGATGAACTCTTTAAAAATGCTGTACCCATCATTATTAACTCAGTTGCTTAGTTCAACCCTTTGGAGCTAGTGAACATCTATTGGGGCTATGCAAATGCCAGAAAATACGATTCTTCACTCTGTGCAGTGCTAGAAAAGAATATTTCAAACGAGGCCTCAAAAATATCCCTTCCTGGAGCTATTTAGTTCCTCCATGCGGTTGGAATATTTCATGTAAAAATTGAAAAAAACTCGCCAATTGATAGTTTCATTAGGAACTCCTTCAAAGATATCCCTGCAATGAAACCAAATACTCAGCAGTAATTTGCATTAGCATATGCATTTTTACTCTTCCCGAATAGAGGTGAGTATTCAGTTATCTGGGAAACACTTTTGAATATCATTTTGTAGAATTCCGATGCTTTCGTTTCAAGTCCCGTTTATATGAATTATCTGTACTAAATTTATTTGCATCTAAGATATTCTTAAGGTGGTGTTTTACTCCCTTGCATGCAGCAACTATTGTAAGTGCTCATAACACATAGATAGGCACTAATCAGGTTCTTCAAAGTCAACAAAAAATATTACAGTTCAGACATTGAAAAAAGAATTGTCAAGATTCTAGATGCCAAGATAGCCTCTCCAGCTTCAGACAAAAGCACTTTCCTTGTGGAGATCAAAGTAAAAATATTTAGTTTTTTAATATAATTTTGGGATGCAAACTGATGTTTTGTTCTTCTTTTTCTAGCACGATGTACCTTTGGTGTTCTATGATGATTTACGAGAACTAGAAAACAACAAAGATTTCCCTGAAAAAGAACTTGTAATTCCATACACCTTGGATTGCAGAAAGGGATCATTGTGCTTCGAAGTCAATGGCCCATCTCATTACATCGAAAACGAAAACGGTGTGAAATCTCTAGATGGCATAAACATGCTGAAGAAAAATTTCCTGGAACAAATGGGATTCAAGTATATTGAAATCAACAATCTCGATTTTACACCTGAAATTTCCAAAGATGATACTCTGTTCGCTGAGAAACTCATGCAGATTGTCAAATCACAAATGAGCAAATGAGATAAAAGATTAAAGCTTTAAATAAAATGAAATAATATTTATTTTCAGTTGTATTTGAAGATTTTAAATGTAAGATTACTTAATATAGAGATTTATAAATTAATACTTTTTTCTTCATAAAAGAGAAATAGATAGCCATTTTAGATAGATTTGTGATATCTGAGCAAAAATGGACGAAGATTCATAAGATTTTAATATATTATATTTATATTATTAGAGATTGTAAAGAAATAGATTCTAAAGAAAGATTGTAAGAGCAGATTGTGAAGAAATAGGAGGTTAGAAGAGATGGCTTTTGATTGATAAGGGGCAGTGTAATAGGTTAATTTTGGAGCCCTTAAGTTGATTATTATTTAAGCTTGGATATGCGTTTGTGTGTCTATGCGTCTGATGTTGATTCAGGAGACATTCAGTTGCTAGTTTTCATTGATGGAGCTGATATGCCTTCTTATTTCCAAGCTTAAAATCATTTATTTTCAAGTTCATTGTTTGCGTTTATCGTACTTCTTGAGCTCTGAGATAATCTCAATGTCTACGAATGCTTGCTTAAGGAACGTAATCATCGCTTGGTGAGCTCGAAGATCATGAACTTTGCTCTGATCGAGCCAGAACTCAGAGAGAGATTTCAAGAAAAATTCAAATACAAGCCCATAATTTGGATGTTAAATAAGTAGCTTTATTGTGTAATGGTTGAATTTTTTCTTGACAATGTACTTCAAGAATTTTCCTTGCATTTCCTCAAAAGTTTCATCAGTTTTCTTCGTTAAGTTGTATTCCGCTAGAGCCATTTCGATTTGCTCTTGGGAGTATCCAAATTTCGTTGGATTCGCCATGAAATTCTTGAATGCAGTCATGATGTTTTTGGCGACATTCTTTTTCTTGTGATTCTGAAGCTCATTGACGCATTCCTGTTACTCAGCAGTGAGCGCCGTTGTATTTTCTGAGGATCCTTCGCGGGGTCTGTTTTGATCTTCTTGGAGATTTTGAAGAAGTGTTTATTTTTCATTTGAACTTGATTGTTCCTCTTGTTTTCGATCATCAAATGCATCTAGATCAGCTTCATAATAATAGTTATTATTGCCATAGTCTCCTGTCTCTTCCTCTTTCTTTGCATGGGAATATAAGAAATTATCTTAAATGTTCTGTTATTAGAAGAATTCTGGGTTTTAATAAGGAGCATTGTTATTTTATGAAGTAATATTCCTGTTGGTAGCTGATTTTATAGGATAACCAGCATAACTTTCTTGAGGGATTTACTCATAATTTACAGCGTTATTAGCTGGTAGAATCTGCAGAGGATTTTAGTAGAATTATCCTGCATTATGACTAAAATGAAAGGATTATTAGTTTTGTAGAGTCTAGAAATTTTGAGGGACAACTTATTAGCCCTCAAAACAATGGAATTATTCCATCTAAAAATCATAAGGCTAGATCAAATTGTGATTATTCCATGTAGAAATAGACTAATCATGATACTAAATAGCTTAGCAATCTGTATGATTTACTCTCTGTGATTGTAAATTACAAAAATAATTAAATTACAATTTGAAAAATCGCAAATCAATTAATTCCTTACTTAAATTTCATTTTAAGCTGGGAACACTTGGTGAGGCTGCTCAAGCAAATTGCCTTAATACCTAGAGTCTACCATTTAATTACAGACAGAACCTTACAATTAACGATTCTGATCTCCAATGGGTATGCAGGAAATACAGTTTTCTTGAAAGTAAGATGCACCATCTTGATTTCTTTCATGAATCATCGGAGCATATTGTTGAGTAATGTATTCTTCTCTTTTTTGGTATTGCTCACTTTGAGGGTAGATCTATTATTTTGCATAGTTAAAAGGAAGTTTCAGCGAAAGCTACTTTTGAGGCAACACTTAAGTCCATTGTTAGTCAATATTAGAAAAAGGTCTTGAATCATACTATTCTTATTGAGAACCGGGTAGCAAGGCAGTTTTCAAGCTATCTCTGAAAAAAAAAAATGAAAACAGGTAATTATGGCTGGGGACAAATGAAGTATGAATATAAGAATGGAGAGAGAGAAAGAGGGATGGTTCTAGCAGATTGTCCTGGGGAATAGACAATCATTTGATAAAAGAAAAAATAAATAATTACTTAGTAGATTTGAATTCTAGATGATTATCATGGAGTGCCTCATTCTCGCAAGCATGGCTGGGCATTCTTCTTTACCATTATTCTTCTTCATGGGTTTAAATTTCTTCATTTTTTTGAAAGTTTTGTACAAAAAATTATTCCTCATTCACTTTAATTTGATCATTTTTTGTATTTCCCTTCAAACTTTCTTCATTCTCTCTGGTCTCACTCATTTTTTCTAATTTCTCAAATCTACCACATCCATCTACTACTCTATCACAAGCAGCCGCTTCATTGTCCTTGAAAATCATCTAAACGATGCTAAACACTTGATCCTTTGATGTTTCATGGCAGAATGGATCTTCATAAACCAAGTGCATTAACTCCTCTTAGCAGGATAAGCCTTTCAATTTTTCATCAAACTCAATATCCCTCAAGATCTCTTATTCTATCCCTGATCTTTCTTCTTTCTTTGTGCTTGGATTTGCTTAGGGTTAGAAACAACTGATCTCAAGTGGATTTTTATCAGAGGGAGAATTATTTAGCACTTATTATTCCTATTGTTACTCTGAAAAGCACATATTTTCAGTGGTTTTCTCATACAAGCCACTTTCACTTTTCTCAATTCGGCACAGTGACTCCATGATTGTCTCAGAGGGATGTTAGTTCAAGTTATCATGTTGTGGGAAGGTCAAAGAAGGGTTTCTATTCAATGAAGGGATTTATGTGGAGGGAAATAGCATATCGATGCTTTATTGTCTTTGCAACTAGTTTGGAAGATAAGAATGAGAGAGAATGTCTTTTTTAGTTTCATCTTATGAGACTTAATGGATGGTCTGTAATGGAGGGAGTTGTTGTGAGTGTTCTCCGTGTTATTGTTGAGGGTGTCCATAGGGCAGCAGAAGATTAGTTTAGTCTTTGAAGGAGTACAGATCTTTGAGGCAATCCATATTTTCTTCTTACGAGACAACATAGTTGGAAGCCTAAAATGAAGGGCAATAGGGATTCTCTACTTCTTGTTTATTAGGCTGAGAGTTTAAGTTGACCTATGAACAAGTTAACACAAAAAAAGTTCAAAATTTTGATAGGGCTAAACAAATTCTGAAAGGACTTACGTTATGAAATTAAGCATAGCCTGCAGGAAGTTAGGTCTTTTGTTGCATGTTCCATTAAGTAGAAGAGAGTGGGCATTCAGACAGCGAAGAATGTTCTCCGTAGAATTATGAATGAATGTAGTTATTTGTTAAAACTGTGTTTGTTGTTGGTGTTGTTCTCATGATGTTGCTTAATTTGTTAAATTCAATTTAAAAGTTAGTATTAGTAATTCACCGCAGTGTGAGTAAGTGATGCCCCGAATTTCACAAAAAGTATCAGCCAAATAGATTGCTTCCGTTGTGAACTTTTCAGCGCTTGATTTGTTTTAATCAATTTTGTGTTTTTGATTATTTCTTTCTATGGAAAAAAATAATTAAAATAGAAGAATCACAAAAGTGAGATAGAGAATACTGCCTGCTTATTTCAAGATGACAATGCTTGTAAATGGAAAAACTCGCCAATATAAAGGAATGCAAAAAATGGATAATATATTTGAAAACAAATAACTTCTTTCTTCCTTTGCACTGCAACAAAAAGTGGCAGACAGCCAATAAGTGTATTTTTATTCAAACTACTTAATTTTGAAAATTGGGTGAATCAGAAATTAATTTTGTCTTGTCCGATGGCCTGAATATTCCCAATAAGCTGTAATTTAAACCAACCAGAAAGTTCCATAGATCAAATGTACGATTCAATTCAATTTATCTGCTTGAGATTATGACTGCACGTTTAACACTTGAATCAAGCATCCAGCTCTACTGAACAAGCTATTTAAAAAGGATTTCAATGCTTTTTGGGGTATCAGACTTGAAATGTAAATTAGGGAATAGAAGAATAATATTTTCTATGGGCTTTTATTTCAAGTTTATCAATTTGCCAAGACAAATTTATTACACAGCTTAGTGTAATTAAAAAGCAGATTCCCCTTACAAAAATTAGTTTTGTTCGGTTCAATTGATTTGTGGTTTTAAACTACCTCTCCTCTGTCTCATATTCTTTGGCATAATCTGGCGGATTAATCTATCCGATCTATTTATTTATTCATCTCCAGAATTAATAATTGCTTTATTCTTACAAAAAGAGAATGAGAATGTATGTGGGAATTATTTCTAGTGAAGCTTGAGGACTTTCGATGGGAGAAAAAAGCACTCCTTGTAAGAATAGATTGTGATAAAGAAAAATAAAAAAATGACTGATTTTATTATTTCAAATTAGTAGTTTGAAGATGAAAAACATGAATCTTTCTCTCTCTCAATTTCCATTGCAAAGTTGAAAGGAAAGCTCTGATCTTAGAAT
>Ga0302284_1001374_pt1 | contig 11011 bp, 3 predicted proteins | sample III_Fen_E2_1_FD_198760 | JGI IMG/M metagenome (GOLD analysis project Ga0302284, IMG submission 198760) | Peat permafrost microbial communities from Stordalen Mire near Abisko, Sweden - III_Fen_E2_1 | ecosystem: Environmental > Terrestrial > Soil > Wetlands > Permafrost | place: Sweden: Abisko...
TCTGAATTTCTTTTATTATTTTTTCTTTAATTTTCCTTTAATTTTCCTCAATCCCTCTAATAATGTCATTTTTCCACCACCAAAACCTTATTTTTTGTTCAAGCATAAAATTAAATTAATTGACTATTTCATTTAAACTTGTATTTTCTCAAAATTAAATTAGTAGGCTAAGAGCTTTTTTAAGAATTGCTACTTATCTTCTCCCTAGTATTTTGACTTAATTAATCTCTTAATACTCGTTTGAGATTGTTGAATTGGTTTGAACATTGGCCTAATAAGATTTCTATTTCATTTTTACCACTTTTTTAAATGTTTAATGAAAATCTGAGAATAATTTCTTTTCTGTTAATCATAGTTGAATGATATAAAAAATGACTTAGTTCGGTAGATTGACTCACACGAGTTTGATTGGATAGATTTTCACATGACTGATTTCTTGCATAATAACGAAATAGACTCTGCAAGCCCCTCTCCTTAGCATGAAGTCTCTCGCTGGCCAATATTTGTCTTTTTGGTTACAGCCTTTCTTTGCTTATCCTGCTCTACTGCTTTTCATCTGTTCTATGTAGTCAACGCAAAATACAATAAGGTCTTCCTCAGGCTAGATTATGCTGGCGTAGTTCTTTTGATTAGTGGATCAACTTTCCCTGTCATATAATATGGATTTTTTTGCTAGCCTCATTTAGCCATTTTCTATCTTACTTTAGTTGGATTAGCTTCCGTTGTGGTCTTCATCGTCACACTACAAGATTTCATTGATGAACCTAAGAATTTCATGCTTAGATCGTATTTATTCATATCTCTAGGCGTGTTTGCAGCTATACCACTTTTTCACTTAGCTTATTATGATTTTTTTGATTAAGCAACGATTGGAAACTATTCTATGATAAACAGTATTTTCTACTATGTTCTAATGAGTGTCTGCTATCTCGGAGGATTGGTGATATTTGCCACAAGATGTCCTGAGAGATACAAACCAGGAAAATTTGACATCTGCGGATCCTCACATTAGTTATGGCATATCTCCATTCTATTGGCAATTTTCTTCACATACATAGGATCGATAATCAATTTCTACATCCGCAAAATGAACAGCTGCCCTGCTGCATAATGATACATTGTATGTATTTCTGTATTAAGTTGTCAACAACTCAAGAAAACTATGTGTGCTTAACATAAAATTAGAATATATTTTTCTTAACTATTATCAAAATAAACTCCAGTAAAAAGATAATTACATTTATGAAAATCATTCGCTTGCTTTTGACTTTGATAGTGAGTGCTAGTAATTTTTGATTATACTTTTGAGGAGAGTTTGTTTGATTTTGTTTAAAAACTCTAATTTATGATCAGGAAAGTTAGCAAACAGATAAACAAATAAAGTGAATTGAATTTTATTTGCTTTTATGTAAAAATTCTTCAAGAGAACTAAAAATGGAATAAGGAGAAAAAAGGTTAGTAGATGTTCTCAAGTTTTTAATAATTAAGCAAATAGATTGGTGCAAGATTCTTATAAAAATATGAAATTACTAACAAGGGAACTAGAGCGAAAATGACTAGAAGGAAACTCAAATAGGCGAATTGCAAAAACAGTTAAATTTGTTTTTCACTTTTAAATGAAGTTCACTTGTATCCTTGAAATTTCAATTTAATGATACATTACTGCAACTTCTGCTCTTCCCACTTATCCACCTTAATAATCTAAACAAAAAAGATTAAATTCATTTTCAATTCGCAAAAATTATTTTATTTTTCTTACATCTTCGATTTTAATATTTTTCCAAAAGAGTTGTTTGGGGTTAACTTTTGTCCTTGAGAGCCTCGAATGAGCTGTGCTCTTTCCTTTTTTGTCTGTTAATTAATATTCCTTATGCAGCATTGCAATCTGCTCTTGCACTACTTTCAAGTCTTCCTTCATTTTACGATAATTATCGATGCAAAACTCCGATTTCAATTATTCATAAATACGCATTCGCTCCTATAATTATTAACCAGCTTTCACAAATATTGTGTTATTTTTAACTATTTCCATGATCTCCACAGCATCAGTAACAGCTTTTCCTAACTTTTCAGGAATGCAAGTCAGCGTGGAGAATGAATTTAAAGTCTACAATCTATCTTTGAAAGAAGTATCGCATGCATTCCAATGCATGTAAAGGAGTGCTAATTTCCCTTAAATCAGCAAAAGTTTCTCAGAATTCTCTTCTTCAGTGCGATTTTGATCGGAGAATTTATGAAAATTCTAAGATAAATTCTAGTCGAATATCCGATGCCTGTGCTTGAAGAATATATGGTTCTCACGATCTTCTTCGAGGATCCGCTCGATGGTTAATTTAAGACTTTTAATTTTCTTGTCCTCTTCGCTGTCTTTCGCTCTCATTTTCCAGAGCAATTAATACTATCGACTACTGGGGAAGGCTCTCTCATGCAGAAGGTAATTTATCAGCTCCTGTTCAGTTGAGATTTCAGTAGATTTGACTTTCTCTTACTTTCTAAGTTCTTTCTGAAGCTAAACAGTGCTCGAACTTGAATTCAATTCATTATCTTCATCTAACAGCAATCCTTCTTAATCATAATTTTCTTCATCACTATTCTAACTCGTCTTATCATAATTGTCCGTTGATGATTTTGATTGCTACCCATATTCCTCAAATACCCTTTTATTACCTTTATTTACTTATTTTTATCTATCTTGAGCTTACTAAGAAACAAACTTTTTATTATTATTATGTCGCGATTTCGTATTTCTCTGTGATGAATCGCTGGCAGAAGAAGTCTTCGAAGAAAAAGAAGAATCAACAGAAGAAGGTGATAAAGATGAATTAGGGTCATTTCTCTCTGTATCTTTAGATTCTTATGAAATTGTTTAACTTTGTGGAAAAGCTAAAAAGAGCAAAAATAGAGATTTTAGTTAGTTGAAAAGTATCTTTCAGACAGTGAAATATATTTTACATGGCTTGTAAGTTTTGAGTGTTTATTTGTTTTCAAGACCTGATCTGTCATTACCTTCTTGCGATCCTTTCTTATTTTCTAAATTCCAACAAATAAATGTCATTTATTTAATAAATCAATCTCCCTCTCTCTCTCTCATTTTAACAAAATATCAGGAAATAAGATGTGTTTTTGTACATAATGAAGAGAGCTTATCAGCAGAAAGAAGAAACTCTTTAACTTGATCACTCAACTATGTGGTGTATTTCTCTTGAATTTCCCCAAGCAAATTTGTTATTCTCTCTTTTGTTTCTGTCCCTACAAATCAATGGTGTTTTTATTTTTAAACACTTGAAGAATTTTAAACATCTCTCTCTATTTCTCTTACCTATGGACGGTTATTGAGACCGCTCAGTAGCGAATCTAAGTGATTTGGAGCGCTCACTTTCTTCTGTGTTTATATCATTATTGTTGTTAATGTTCTGATTAGTGAAATTTCCCTCTTCAGCACTATCATTATTAAATGTAATTTTCCTTTCTTCTTCATCATTATTATCTTTACCCTATCTGAAAGAGCTTCCCACTTGATTATCCTCATAATTATTATTATCTTAACTCATTCTAGTATTCTCTGATTTTTAGGATAACTGATAGACTTACGGATCATCAACAATAGTATGTAGATCTTCACTTAGATAAGCTGATTCAATTTACTACTATTAGAGCTGCTAGTTCTACGGAGACACTGACCTATTCGATGGTGAGGTTATTCTGTTTGATTGCGAGTTCATTTTAGGGGAATTATTGCTTTAAATCTAAGAATTTTAACTGCCTTTAGATTAAATTTGCGGTGACATAATATCAGCAGTCGAAGCAATTAGTTCGCTCTTTGTTTTGTTAAGAGCAAGCAGCTACTATTGCAAAGATGAAATTAAATTATGAAAGTGCTATTACGATGCAAGTAAAAGGGAATTCTACTATTTTTTATTGCTCGTTAAGTCTGAAATCGTCATATGCTTTTAATTTATGCCTTCCTTAACAGCTTGCCTACTTAACTCAATCGCTTCTAACTCAACCTTCAGCAGCTAATCTGCTTAGATCTTAACTTAATTGATGACTTACTCTCGTTCAATTTCCCATTTCTTTTTGTAATTCAATTTCATTATCTTCTCCTTTTTACTGATTTCCCTAGCTGAATCATTCTCAATTGAGGATTTAATCTCAGTTTCTAACTCTGTCTCTACATCTTTTCTAAGTTTATCTCTCTCGATTCGTTTAGTTACATTGTCTACGATTTTCTATTTCTCTTTATTATTGCTGTCTTGATATTTCAAACGCATCTCATTTTCAAATAGAATTCCTAATTCTCGCTTTCGAGATTATATCATTCTTTCTTTTTCCTCCATGGTCTTTTTTCTCCTGGCAAACTCTTCAATTGTTTCTTTTTGCATTCTTTCAACTCTAGCTTCGATATCTTTTTGACATTCCCTCCTTACTTCTTATTCGAGTTCATTTCTTCGGTTTATCAATTCACTCTCGAATATCTGCCTTCGCTCTAGTCTAATGTTTGCTTCCAACTTCAAACAATTTAGGTTTGTTTAATTTGAAACGCATAAATATTCATTTTTTAGATATTAATACTCTCAACAATCACCTAAATATTTTAAAAATATCAATTCCCTTCTTTGCTCTCTTCTCTCTTTTATTTGTTACCTAAGGAGTAACATCAACAATAGCTTAATAAGCTTTTTCTGCGATCTTCTGACTGGATTCCTTTTAGTCTCGTTAACTAAACTTCATTTCAGTTGCACAATCGCTGCTCATAATCTCCAAAAAACCAGTGTGCTAGATTCTAATTTCACGAAAATCTTTGCTTTAGATGAGCTTCTTTTCAAAATTTCCTTTAACCTTCCCAAGATTAACATCAAATCAAACAAAATATTTTTTAATAATTCAGTAAATCAATGATTGTAAATGATATCGTTCTGAATTCAATGGTTTTTAAACCTCCATACGGAAGTTAATACATTAGCAAAAATATATTATAATAATAACAAGAATAACAGGATAAAAAGAAAAGAGAAAATGAGTCTTTTTCTCCATTTTCTTCTTCCTGAATTGTGAATTGTTGCGTGGGTATGAATGAATTAAAAGAAGATAGATAAAAAGGGTTGCAATTTCAAGAAGCAGAGTTCTTTAGAGGAGTTGAAGAGAGAGAATTGTTATTATCGATATTTTTACCTTTTGTACTCTCCTATTTTCCAATATTTTTTTGTTATCCTGCGTTTTTAGATGTGGCTAATTTATTATTTTTTGAATGATTAGCTGATCCTCTTTTCTTCGCAACTCGTTTCTCTTCCCAGCCATTTTCGTTGTTGCTTGAAATATTTCTTCTCGAAGATTCAGGTACTTATGATGGTGAATTCTAGGAGTTAATTTCATCTCTCTCGTTATCATCTTCATTGTTTTCGTCATCGTCTTCATAACGAACTTCTCCTTCTCCTCTTTCTTCTTGTTTTTGTTCGATCATTCCCATTTCAGTTAGATCACCTGATTCCATTTTCAAATATCTCTCCTTCTCTTTGTTGAATTGAGATTTGAATTGCTTTTCAAAAGATTAAAGATATTTCAATAATTAACACCTTCAACAAGCAATCTTTATCCTTACATCTAGATATCCTGGAGGAAAATTTAAACATAACTCTGGTGATACTATTTCGCCTGCTTCCTAAGCCATGCATATTGACCTCTAGTTTACAAATTCACAAACAAATTTAGTATTTTTTCAGTATGATTGTTTGAAATTGTGTAGTTTTCTAGTCAATTCCTCTCTCTCTTCCCCCTCCCCCTATTTATTGCTGTTTTAACTCCTTTATGTTATCTTCAAACTTATTTTCTCTTACCGCTAGCCTTTCTCTTTCTGTCTTGTTTCCTCCGTTGTGTTTCAGTTTGATGTGCAAATTTAGAGATACTTCTGATCCATAAAGCTTCTGACATTCAACATATGGACATATGTGACTCTTTTGAATTTCATCAGCAGTGCGTCTATTTTTTTTCTTGTTTTTCATCGAAATGAGCTTCTAATATTCCCTGTGCAGTTACTGATTTCCCAACAAAAGATATATTAACAGCTATCTCTTTATTTAATGTTCAAAATCTGCCAAAAATGCACATTATCCTCCCCCTCAACTTACCTCTAACTCTACTATTTTAACATCGAGAAGCTTGTTCTCTGATGAAAACTCCTTGATTTTCGATATCATCATCTCGTTCATCAAATAAGTTCTCCAAAATTCCTGATAATAGTTTATTCCCTTGTTGAATTTAGGATATACTATCAAACAGCCAATCATTAGCTCAATTTAATATTTAGCATCAATCAGTTTCCTCCCAACAAAATCACCCTAGCGTGTTTCTCTTTCTTCAAGCGATATCTTTGCTTACGATTTGCAGAAGGCGCTTGCGATCCTGCCAAACTAATATGTTCTTGAATCCATGTATCATTTTTATTAACTTTCAGTTTTTTGAGCAGGGAAACTGTATTTTTAATTTCATCTTCAACTAATATGAGATCCCTTGCTGCCTGTGATTGCTAGGCTGTCAGTGTAGGGCAATTTCCATGATTCGCAGCAGATATCATGCTACTGCTGTTGCAAGATGACATTATTTAACTGAATCCTGTTGCACAGAGAATCCCAAAATAATGTAGAAAGTTTTAATAATTTTAGTATTCAAAACGAAAAAAAAAGAGCTGGGTAGGTAGTTGTTAGGATTTTTTTTTCGTTCTACGTTGCTTTTATTTCAAAAATAGCTTGGGACCTTCTTTCTCTCAATTTTTACTTTTTGTTTTTACTGAAAAAAGAGTGCTGCCTGAAATTTAGACAAATCTCAATGTTTTAGTAGCTTGTTTCTTCTAATTTTCTTTTTGTTCATAATTTTTTTTCCATTTTTCTTTGTGATGTTCCAAAAATGATCTCTAATTTTGATTTTACCTTCATTTTTGTTAGTCTTATTTTTAATACTTGAGTGTTTCATAGTAGCAAGCAAGTTTGATTTTGAAACATTTGACACCTTAATCACTTTTTAAAGGAAAAACTATTGATTATCAATGGAAAAAGAAGATTGTTGAATAATAATTCTATTTTCAATTATTTAAAAGAATTTCATTTATTATTATCTTCCTCAGCAGTTTCAAATTAGATTTCTAGCAATATCTATGATTATGTTAAGGCTAGATTTAAAAAATACTCTTGATCCTTTTTTTCAAAGCAGTTATTAAAAATTAATAAAAAAAATGATTTCTCCGAGGATTGATCTCGGGACCTTCAGTGTGTTAGACTGACGTGATAACCACTACACTAAGAAATCTGAACTGAGAGTAAATGCTATTTAAGCATAATAGTAATTAGAAAATCCAAATATCTCACTAACTTTTCCTCAAAAAAGCATATTTCCTTATTGATCTTTGTTTCATGCATGAATTCACAAAAGGGCTCACAGATAAATCTTCATGCTTTTCTAACAATTGTCTTGCTATAATTTGACTAAAAAACTGATTCTAATATTGGAATGTTTTGATTGTCTTATGGTTTAAACAAATATTTTACAAGAATATAATTTTATTTAGCAACAGATAAAAAAAAACAAAGAAATTGAAAAAGGAATTAGTTCTCAAAAGAGACAAAGTAGGCATTGCTCTAAGCATCTCTCTCTCTCTGACTTGAAGACGAAGCTATTGAATTAAAAGTGTGCTTCCCCAATAATATGAGTCAATTAAGTAAATGTTTATTATTTCAAAGTACTATTTTTTCTAATTTCCCCAAGAATTCAAAAAAAAATTAGAATTCTTTTTGAGCAGCTTTTTCTTCTTCTTTTCTTCAGACAATCAAATCAGTCTGAGATCTTCTTAATTTTGGTATTATTTTTTTTTTAATTTATCACACATTTGGCTGATCCTAAACGATTGATTTATACTTGCATGTCTTATTATTATCTTCTTCAATCAGCGGCTTTTTTTCTACTTTTTAAAACTCACCAAATTGGTTCTGATACTCCACTGGGTAGAATTTCTCAATGAAAATTGAAGAGATCATGGAATACTCAAAATCTTCAAAGATCTTAGATCGCTATTATGATGATGATTGATTGTTACTGTGTCGTTAAGCGAATACTTATTCTAGTTGCTTTTCAGAGATGAAAAGCTTGAAAATCTGTAATTACTCTAATGCATAAGGAAGCGAGCTGTAGTTTGGGAATTGCAGATTCGGAGGATACTAGATTGGGCACTTTAAACTTAAGATATCAAAAAATAATCTTATCCCATCGACTGTGTTGAATTCAAACTATCTCATGAAAATACTTGAAGTTATGTCTTCTTGCAGCTTCTAAGTTAAACTTGAAATCGAAAGCATACGTCGAGAATAATGCGGGAACATTTCTGGAAATCCATTTCTTTTGGTGATAAATGTATTAACTTCGTCCTCCTCAATCCCAAACAGTGTAAATAGATTCTTGCTGATTTTCATTGTGCTCGGGCAAGTCACAAAATCATTTTGATGGATGTCAATATCGCAACAAATGTAAAAATCATCTTCTTTCATGTTTTCAGCGATGTACTTACAGAGATACTCTTCTCTGTAAGTTTCTCGCTGCTTTAAGAAATCATTCACATAGTGCTCATCTGTCCCCAAGGATTATTTGATTTCCTTTAAGAAATTAGTTTATGTAAGCACAAGAGTTTAATATTATTTGAGCATCTGCGCAAATTGATAATCGTTGCAATCTTGTTTGCCTTCGAGGAGATGAATCGCGAGATTGAATTCTTTGTCAATTTAAACGATAAAATTATTCGAAGTAAAGAAATGTTTTTCCTTTTAGAGGGACTCGCACTTGATGTGCTAGTCAGAGATTCGCTATTAGTCTTCTTCGTCAGTTACTTCGATAGGCACAAATCCTGTAAATAAGAAGCAAAACATTTAGGAAATGTTTCTTGGGACTACGAAGGAGCATTATCGTAATTTGCCGAGTTAAGCTAGTTCATCAGGAGATTTCTTAGATTTTTAGAATGCCTTGACGTACTTTCGCTTATCTTTTTTGATTGTTTTTTGTAAAACACCTGAACCACTTGTGTTTTGAACTTCATCATTTTCATCTTCAGAGCCTTCTTCATCTAGCAACTATTATGACTATTTGATAACCTTTTCTTTGATTGGCTTCATGAATTTCTCCATGTACTTCTCGAAAGGTGATTTCTACTCCATTCTTGCTGGATCATATAAGTAAAGGGTGTCTTAGGATTCTTACATGCTGATTTTCATCAACTTTTCGTTGTTTGATTGTTTTTGCGAGATAATCATTTTTGAAGGGAATCTTCTACTTATTATCTAAAAAGTGGGGAAGTTAAACCTCAGAAATTATCAAACTTTAAAGTCGAAGGTTACTATCTCTGTTACTAAGATTATTTTTGATTGTGTCCATTGAATTATTCTTTTTTATTCCAAAAGGGAAAATTCTAGAAGAACAAAAGATCGAACACATTTACATTCTAAGCGTTAATGAATAAATTTCGATTTAGGTCAACACGATTATTTAAACTAATCCAATCTAAGCCTTTGGATAAAAAGTTTGAAAGTGTTAACTACCATTTTTTCGAGCCTTTTCTTTTCTATTCTTTTTGAAATTAAGCAAATAGCGGATATGGGAATTACAATTAAAAAGGATTATTTTTTACTTATTCATTTGTTTGTTCAAGGGAAAATACAAATTTATGAATCGATTAATTGTGCGAGAGGTCAATTTGAGCCCTGGATAAATTACTGAAAAACATAATTGAGAATAATACCTATCAGAATAATTTCCAAAGATTTGATTAATTTGGTATTTTTATGCAATTTTCTAGATACTCATTAATTATTTATTTCTTCATCATAGAGAATCAATGAGAGTATTTTAAAGTTAAAAGGATACTTAATAACCTCAAATTCGCTTTGTAATTATTTTTTTGTTAAATTCAGGAGCTAAATTTTGTTATTATTTCTTCCCATAAAATAAATTGTTCATTAATTCTTCTCAAACTTTCTTTCATCTAAAGTTAATTCAATTAAATTTGGATACGTAATACTACTTATTTTAATTATAAGACCATCTGTTCAAATACGCCCACCATTTGAAATCTCAAGAATCTAAATTATTTTAATCAAAAATACAATTTTTTTGTATTTGTATTTTTAATTTACAAGCACAAAAAAACGAGTAATTTCAATAATCTATTCTTAGCACAGCTTTAAATAATAATAAAATTAAAGATAACTCAAATTTCTCTCTGATCTCAACCAAATTTATCATATTATTTCTTATTACTCCATCTAATTTTACAAAACCCAATTGATTTTAAAATCTAAGCTGATTTTGTAGATTTCATTTTCCTTTTTTACAATTATTTTCAAAAGTAATTACTACCCTTTTTTTATTTCTATTGAATCAATACTTCTTAGTTTATCGATTATCTCTCAAGTAGCTTCTTCGTTCTTGCTAGAATCTGCTTGAAACTTTAAGCAAACGATTCTGTCATCAACTCTTATGTATTCGAAGAAGTTCTCCTATTCGAAATAAGCTCACTGTCAGCTAGAGTCTACTCAGATGGCTGTGAAGATGTATGCCGATGCGTTTTCAAGATAAAATCTTTAACTTAAGATTCATGGAAATTCACACTAAGAACCTTTTCTTTGCTAAGCTTAGGAGTAGAAGGAGATCCAATGTCCTATGCAGAAGACGCAGAATAAAAATTATTATTAAATAAAGAAGATTATGTTTATTATTAAGTTGATTTCTTAGAATTAGTTGGATTATTCGCTGCAGTTGAACTCTAAATCATCAAGCTGTTATGCGGAAAATGTCTTGATTTCATATTAGAAGCTGAGACTTATGCATTGAACGCATTGAAAGTTTATTTCTCTTTACTGTTAAATGACGAATTTGATGATAAAATCGATGAAGGGAGTTGATTCTTCGAATCCACAGTATTCACTCCAGGAGCATTACCATTAGATATGCGTCTTCCTTGTGATGAAAAGTTGTATTG
>Ga0302284_1001377_pt1 | contig 11005 bp, 7 predicted proteins | sample III_Fen_E2_1_FD_198760 | JGI IMG/M metagenome (GOLD analysis project Ga0302284, IMG submission 198760) | Peat permafrost microbial communities from Stordalen Mire near Abisko, Sweden - III_Fen_E2_1 | ecosystem: Environmental > Terrestrial > Soil > Wetlands > Permafrost | place: Sweden: Abisko...
AAAAGAAAAAGATTTTTTTAATATTATCAACAAAGGTTAATATAGTAAGTTAGCCGCTTTATTCTTTGGTTTCTTCTTTCCATTTGAGTGAATCCTTATTTTGTGAGCTAAAACGTGTTATTGGAAATATTTTAAACAATCTTCAAAAATATTGAACAAAATATATGTATTTTTTTGAGATTTCAGCATTTTCATCCTTTTCAATCCTTCTCGCAAAATCACCTAAATCATCTGTAAATTCTAAACTTGTGAGAATAAATAAGCTAAAGGGGTATGCTTTGTTATTGCAATAAGAGTATTTAGAACAAACTAAGTAAAATAACAGAAATATATATTCTTTTGAATCGAGTTGTCCTATTTATTCCAAATAATTTATTATTCTCAAGATTTCATCAGAAAAAATAAAAAATTTGATCTGCATAAAAAACAATAAATTATTCCTTAGAACTAATGAAAATATTCTTAGAGAGGACAAAAACTACCCTAACGCAAACAATTTTTGAAGAAAGGAATACAAGTTCAATTAAAAGATTTCTAGGATTAGAAAGAAACAAAATTGTATTTCAATAATCGCTGGGGAAAATCAAAATAAGAAAGAAAACGATTTCGTTTTATCGAATATTTAAAGGGAAAATGAGTTAGTTATTCATAGCTTTTTAATGTGTAAAAAATAATTGAATTCGAAAAAATAAAGGTAATTAATTATTTGGAGGAAGAAACCCCCCAAACATTATTTTAGTTAATTGGAAATCACATTAATTAAGATTTATTTGATGCATTCAGTACAATTCTGAGCTTTCAGACTTATAAAAATCACTCTCTCTCTCTTTTCTTTTGACAATCAAATTAAGAAATATTGATGTTTGAGTGCTCTCAAGGAATTACAAAATTAACCTAAAATAATTATTTAGGCTTGATAATTGAAAGATAAGGAAGTAAGCTAAATAGCACAATTATTATTTGACAAAAAATAATACTAGCTAGGTAGTTTCTTCTTGAAGTTATTCAAAAGGTAATAACAGTTAAAGAATACTTACAATTGATTAGATAGACTGGAATGAGATAATTGCAGTAAGTGTGGGAGTGAATATTACAGAGATAAGTAATAATTTCTTGTAAGTGTTGAAAATAAGGATATTGACATTCTGGAGTTGTTAACTAATTTTTGTTTGTAGTGATTTTCTTGTAAAAATAAACTAACTCCGCTAGCCGAAATCAAGGGCATAATCCGCTTGAGAAAAATATGAAGAGCGATATTCGTTCTAGCATAGTGTTTTCAAGGGAGAACAGCGGTCATTCCAAGAACGAAGGGAGTGTCAATCGACTTGGGTAGAGTGGATCTCCAGAGCATAGTGGGTTTGATAGTCCTTTCATAAAGCTAGGGGCTGATATAAATCAAAGTACAATGCCGCTTAATGCCCATTACGATGATGATCATAAACATTCCTTTTTTAAAGAAAACCCTCCTAACTAAGCCACTCGAAATGGGTAACAAAATAAAAATAATTCTATGGAGAAATCAGGTGATTAAGAATTACACAACCAACATCTTAGAGGAGCTGAACAGAGGCAGAAGATGTTTATTCTGAATGAAAGTCAAGAGATGTCAGATCATTAGAAACTCAAGCAGCAATAGCCTTCCCAGTAGCAGCCGAAAAATGAAGATGATTATGCAGACGAAGTTAACTCACCTTCATTGACATCTAATTCCTCAATTTTCCAGCAATCCAATGAGAAAATGAAAAGCGTAAAAGGGAACAACAGTCAGAATAGCAATATGGCAAAGGTCTTAGCATTTTCAGAGGATACTTCAAACGGTGGAGCTGGCAATGCAGTTAGAATTAAGTAAGTTTCAAGGTAGAGTTAGAATATCCAGTTGAAGCAAGTTGCCACTGATGCGACTACTTCCAAACAAGAATCCATGACACTGATTGATAAAACAGCTCAAAATCCTCCGATTCTTCCAAATTATGCAAAGGAAAGCTCAGCAAAGTAATTCTAAATAGGAGAATCTTAGAAAATATCACCGAATCGAGCAATAGAAGAAGTCAGCGTACCACAGAGCTTAAACAACAGCAGCTCATAGTTTAATCCATAACGTAAACAAAAAATATGAGAATACAAATACAATAGATTATTTTCTTTAAACGAATTATCCAAAAGCAGGTTCGTTCCCTCTTTTTCAGGGGCTAAGCTCTGTAACTGGAGCTGGAGGAGGAGGTTTACCATTGGTTTAATCCATCGAAGATCGTAATCTATCAGGTTAAAGCTCTCCAATGTCTGCTCATCTCTTCAACAGCGTGATTAACAAAAACAGCAGTAATTCCAATAACAACATGAATAACACGAACAACTTAGCTAATGAAATCGATCTTTACCCTCATGAAAACGGCGTAACTGGGTTTATCTTAGACAGAACAAGTCCAACTAAAAATCTCAATGTGGACACGCCCATGTCTTCAAACTAATAAAACCAAGCTTTAAGAAGCCTTCCTAGCAGCAGCATCGCAGGTGGATAGAACAACAATCTCACGCTTAATAACCCAGACCAAGTTAAAGCCCCAATCAGCTTTGACAATACTCGTAGAGGTAGCCATTATCTGGAGATACCTTAAGCGAACAATAACAATAACAACACAAACGTCATGACAAATACATTTACTTCCAATCCATCTTAATATGGCCGTCGTAACTCCTAATAGAGTCAAGTGAGTCAACTGAAAGACCATCCAAAAAAGAGAAATTTTCTCAAAGCGTTCTTCTACACTTATAAATTTCTCTCTAAAATGAGATTTGTCAGGAAATATAAAAATATCTACATGCTGGAGAAAAGGCACTTTAAACTCATCAAAGACTATTCCTTTGGCGGTCTCTATGAGCGCAACAAAGAGCATCATTTATTCGTTAAACTTTGTGGGAATCTGTATTATTATTTCTTCGATATCAAATCACCTTTCCATGTTTTCCAGCCGAATTCGTTCCTTCTACTTATCTACGAAATTCTTCTATTCTTCGTGCTGCTGTTTTTAATCTTCTACATCCCAATCAAGGTATGCTTCGAACAGCTTTAAGACTACTCAGAGCCAACTGCTTTATCTTCATTTCTTTCGTCAATCCCATACGTACTTCTTTTAGAAGTCTTCGTCTCTGCAAACACTGCGTACTTTTCTCAAGGAGCTACCATCAACGATAGAAAACTCATTATCAAACGATATCTTGGACTAAAATTCTGGATAGATATCTTGACAATCATCTCCTTGACTTAATCTTCAATTGTACCATTGCTGTTTATCCTCCGAATAACATAAGTCTTCAAGATTCTAAATGATATCGATGAGTATTTTCAGATTTAATTTAAGTTTCCGACATACTTTGAGCTCTTCAAGCTACTGATAATTATTATTTTCATGGCACACATATGTGCCTGTGGATTTAGACTTATCTTGGAATACCAAACTGTACCGAAAACGTGGTTAACTTCAACGTATCTTACGCATTAATCCTGGGGTGAGATTTATGTAGCTTCATTGTATTTTTCATTTACAACAATGATCACTGTTGGATTCGGTGATATCGTTCCGTAATCGTTCTTAGAGAGAATCTACGTGATTGTAATATAACTTGTGAGCTGTGGTGTTTTTGCTTATGCCATCAATACAATCGGAAGTAAACAAAATAAGAAAATAATAATATTTGTATTAAGCCTAGATATCTTTGTTTCTTGAGTCATATTTGAGGTTGTTTGATTTGAAAGGTATATTTTAGGAAATAGCTAAGAAGAGTGCGGAGTACAGGTAAAAGAAATTAGGAGAAAATAGGGAGAAAGAGAGAGACTTAGAGAGAAAAAGAAAGGATTATTATTTGTTCATTTGTTTTTGTTAAGGTAATAGAAGCAGGAAATCATCGATTACATGACACGCAGGGACATATCCAAGTAGACTTCGATAAAAATCTTAAAATATTTGGAATACTACCATTCTTCCGGTGAAAATGGGCACTAAAAAGGCTACAGCGTCTTGAACATTCTTTCCAAGCGTCTTAAGGATTTAGTCTACAAGGAATACTATGGTGGGTTGTTACTGCAATTTAAGTTGCTGAGTAGGTAATTCAGCGAGAAGTTCCTTAGGACGTTGAGTTTATATATGAAAGAAACAACTTTAAGTCCTGGTGAAATTCTATATAATCAAGGAGAGTTAGATTAGAGGATATTCTATGTTTAAACGGGGGAAATAGAATAGTATATTGATCTACAAGATAACGGACATAAGGATATAATTCTTGGGACATTCAAAGTAATCAGGAAATTAGAAGAAGGAGGAGATTGGAGATAATATAAGGGATGCTGATTTGGTTTGTTTGTTTTTATGAAGCAAGGTGATTATTTTGGGTAATACGGATTTCTTGGAAATCTCGAGTGCAAGAGCTCCGCGAGAAGTGTGAATGTCTCTTAAATGGTCTATTGTACAATCGAAGATTTTGTGACAGTCATCAGATAATTCCCAAACGATTATGTAAATGCAAATAAGACCGAATAGAATAGTAATTTATCTTATGGTTTTCCCTTATTAGGAGACTTACTGCTAGCTGAAGGATGGAGTGTAGTTTAACCAAGATAAGATCGATATTGTCTGCACGAGTTGTGGGAGATACAGCCATATGGTTTAGAATTGTCCGTTGCTGCATTATGAAATTGACAAGGAAGCGCATATCAGAAGGTTAGCTACATATTAATATAAATCCACTAACAGATAATTCTAAAAATCTCCATATTTCATTTTTAACTTTTCCAGATGGGTTCACAGTGATCCACAGAAAAGAGATGACACATTTACACGAAAAAAGCCATTTTTCCATATAAAATCAAGTGAAGACAGAAATGCAACTAGAAAGACTGCTAGTTCTTCGTCACCTCCGAAGAACGAGAGAAAGATGAATTATCGGCATCAGCGGTTCAATGTTCTCAGAGAAATGGGTAAGATTGATTTTATTGTTGGTTGAGCTTTGTTAAAGAGATTTAATTGATATTTTCCAGGCGATTTGCGGACAAATCTCCGTTTCCTACGTTTGAAGCTCGGAGCAGATTATGACGACTAGAAGATGCAGCTCGGTGAGGAAGAAGAGTAACTCATGCAGGAACTGAGCGATTTCGATTTCATCATGAAAACTAGAGTTCCAATATTTTAGACCTTAATACTGAGAAAGCAGAGATAGTAAATGCGAAGAGATCTCGGTGAAGTTGACGAGAATTATGAGTTAGAAGACGAAGAAGATCCATATGAAGAGGAATTCGCTGGATATGAAGATATCATGGATAATGAAGATACCTAGTATTAAGTTGGAGGAAATAATAACACACATGCTAGTAATATTTATGGAATACAACGTATGTCTACACTCAGTAAGATACAACAAAATTATGAATTATTAGGATAAAAAGTTAGGAAATCTGAGAAATATTTATTTTTATTTTTTGGGAAATCGCAGGTTCATAAGTCCATGTGCCAACTGAAAAATCACTGTTCATACGAATGCCCAGCACGAACAGCTTCCATCCATCAGGGAAAAATGAAATGGTTTAGGAAAACACAAGTGAGGATAAGGAAGATGATGATGATGACGATGAGGATGACGATGATCATACTATTGAAAAAGATGACAACAACGATGATGACGATAAACCAGGTATGGATGCTAAAGAAAAACGAACTAAAGCGCTATCTGATGACTCTACTAACTAAAATCTCGAAAATGAGAGATCCTTTCCAATCTACGGGAAGCACTAATCTTCATCTAGAAAATCCAGTGCACTTAGTGGACAAGGGTCATCACAGCAAATGCACTAAGTAAGTTTCAAAGAAGAAATGATGAATCAGCCTAGGAAAGTTAGTACTCCAAGGTAATCTAAGATAGACGCGATTATCAATAATACATCGATTTACGAAGAAGAAGGAGTTAACAGTCCAATATAAAAAAGTAGATTCTTCAGAGGAGCTGAGAATAATAATATTAATAGCAATTTTAGTAATTTAACTGGTGTCTAAGCTAGCCCTTAAAGGTTCTAGAACAGACACTAGACGGTGACTGTAGCATCGTCATTTAATAATATTTCTCATAATTTCGAGACATATCTTCGAAGTAGTAATCTTGAAAACCCAACTTCGATGAATTCGATTATATTGTAGAATCAGAATTCCAAGCGAAAGGCAACAGTCCTTAGTTCAATAGGTTAGGGATCATCGAAACTCAGAAACCAAGGGAGCTTAGATATATCGTTGAATAACTTCTAGCGCACAGGGACACTCAACAGTCGAGGAGGGATTATTAGAAACTCAAATAGGAATATTACGAAGAAGATATCGGATTAGAAGTCGTTTTCAAAGCAGACAACCATATTGGTAGGATGAAACAAAGCAAAAGGATATTTGAGGGGGAGGAGGAGAGTTGATAACGATTTTAAAATGAATTTGTTTTGTTGTTTTTTTGAAGTCAAAATCGGATACAAAAAAGGATTCTCATACTAAAAATGTCTAATCAGGAACATAATATGCTAAGTTCGTAAATACAAGAACAGACATCGTATCGGAGAAGAAAATACCCAATAACAATAACAACAACGGCTCTTCGAAATTTGAAATCACGACTTTCTTTGTTGTCATGGATTTCGAAAAATACTGTGAATTCACACATTATTTCCCTGATTAGAACTTATCGAACATCCTCAAGCTACTCAAGAAAGATCAGAAGAAACAAGAGTTACAGCAGTAGTAATTCTAAGCCACCAGTAAAATACTCAAAACTGGCAAAGCAGGGAGAACACCAAAGTTCGCTGGGTAATTGCTTGCTGGGTAGCAAAAAAGAAACCCAACGGAATTGGTATCCAACAATAATAGAACTTCAGTTGTGATGAATAATACAATAAATATGTAGCTAGCGATGAGCAGCTAGCAAGGGTTAACAACGAATCAAGAAGAAGTCAGCAGGATAGTTGAGAAACCAGTGGGGGAATCAATATTACATGAATAGTTATCTTAATTTGCAAGGAATGATCAAATCAAAAAGATTATTGTTACATACAATGAATGAATGTATGAATTGTCAACTATGCTTTACTTTTGTTTAGAAATTATTATCTACATATTGCATGCAAAATCCACTGTATTTTATGTTAATTTTTTAGTTATTTTGCTTGAGTAAAAATCGTCAGTTTTTACTATTTTTTGAATAAAAAAATCACTTATTTTTGAAACACGTAGAAATCATGAATATCATGATCAAGAACAAGATAACAAAGATAACTTTCACTAAAACAAAAATGAAGTGGAGAAAAAGTATAATGATAAATCAAGTGGATAAATCACATGAAACTAATTGATGATGAAACAGAAACAAAAAGAACAACAAAAAGAAAAGATATCCTAAAAATATTTAAGAAAATCAATGACCCCTGCAATCAACTAGAAAAATTCTCGTTAATATTATAAACTGAAAAAAACACTTAAACAAAAATATGTATATATCATATCCTTCCAGTGGACAGATAATGTAGCTATTCTATGCAATATTTTCACATCTTTCACACAGGTGGTACCTCTTCACACGTATTGCCTTTCAATATTGAAAATACTTGGCAAGCAGTGCATTCATTTCTTGTTGGCCCTATGCATTGTTTGCAAGAAAAATCGCATGGCTCACATTTACCTTCTTTGGTTGCAAAGTAACTTGATGGACAGGACGCCTTACATGTCTAGAAAGACAAAAAAAGCTATGGATAAATAAAGAAATCATAAATTAAATCAGATATTACATTATTAGGATTTGCAAATGTTCCTTTCGAACAGCGGCTTACACATATTATTTATCCATCTTAGTTAATCTCAGCATATTAATTTGAAGGGCATTTATGAGAGCAATTCTCTAAAGTATAGCCAGGACTGCATGTGCATTCACCATTCAAGCAGAATCCATGAGCAGAACAATCGTTTTTGCATAACCTTCGTTGGCAAAATTATTCATAATCATCTGGACATCGGAGAGTTCCCAATTTGTTTCCCTCTAATAAGATCTCTTTGTCTTTACCAGCATCTTCTTGTTTACATTCCACAATGTTGTCTTTAAACATTACTTAAATTACTTTTTCATTGTTCGATTCCAGACATTTCATTTCATGACAGCCAGCCTCGTATGTTTTCATTTCTTTTGATTTTGGTTTTTCTCCATTGTTGTCAATAAGGCTTGATTTGAAGCACATACTCTTTTCTGAAAAGCTACTGGTATTTAATTTTATCGAAACGTTGTAATCCTAAATATTTTGACAATTCTTTTCTTTAAACACCTTTACAGTTTAGCACCTATCCTTATTTTGTGAAGTTATTGAGTCGCCTTCTCCGCTATTTTAAAATGAACATTCATTTGTTTAGTTACTGCCTGGGTAATAAAATTCCCTATATTTTTTGGTATCGTTGCATGCATTATTGTAGAATCCGCATCCTTAACCTTTCCCCCAATACATTGGAGTTACATAGTTCTCATTGACATCAGAATAATACCCCAAATCTTACAATAACTTCACTGTAAAAATCGATATTGACTAAATACCCGATTTTATAACTGAGATCATTAGGTCCTCAGCGAGGACAGTCTCTTCCCAATGAGATCCAATGGAACTTCTACTTCCCTTGAAATAAAACAGCCAATGAAATAAATATTCTAAGAATATTGAATAAAAGAACTACTTACTTAGTTTTCGAGTTGCATGCCTCTCAATGAAGGGCAATCATAGTAGTTCTGAGCTAACCTTTTCATATTTGGAGTAGATAGAATCGTCGTTTAGAATCCTCTTATGTTTTATGAAATTATTTAACCTTTAAACTTTTTGTTGAAATGGTGCTTAGAAAACCCCAAAATATGAAAAATTTCATGCAATGTGGTTTAAAACAGCTTTTAATATTATTATGGGTTTAATTCACCATTAATAAGTTTATTTGAATTATACTTGATCCTTCCAAAACTGGGTCTTATATATCCGGGTTTATATCCAAATTAACAATCGCTTGCTAACGCCAATGTTTAACCAGTGATATTCTTATGATTAATATAAATATGGAGATCTGAATTATCAATTCCAATATCAATATCTTTTTATGAGACCTCAACATCTTTACATATTGGTTTACTTTTCTATTTTCTCGGCGACTAATTTCGAAATTTCAGATTTTATTTTTCTGGGATCACTTTAATAAAACCTGCAAGGAATATTTTTATGTCATTTAGTACTCTTTTTACATTCTCAATTTGAATACTATTTAAAGGATTTTCATTTTTTTAAGGCGATTTGTAGAGTTCACTATCATCAAAAGTAACTCTGATAGGTTTACTTAAAGATTTATCTCGGATTTTTTGATAATTCTCTTGTTTTTCTAACAAAACTCTAAGTCTTTTATTTCGATTGGCTTGGAAGAGATTCTCATAAGTTTTTTGTATTTTTTCATCTGAATCATTAGAACCCTTACAAAAGACATTAAACAATAGCAAAATCATCAAAAGGATCATTGTTTGACTTTCCATTTTTGTAAATTTCATTTTTTTAGGGATTTTTTTTTTTTTACTTTCATATTAAAAATCTGTCATGGATTTCTCAGATTTAAAGAAATAATTGATGGTAATAGCCCTAATAAAATCTATTTGATTATTTTTTAACATCAGAAATAACAATAATCTATTCCTTTAATGTCAATGAATCAATATTGGATTCAGCTTTTAACAGTTCTTTTCATATTTTTCCGTTTGGATTATCTTTTTCTGAAACAATAATTCTTTCCATAAAAAAATGCATTCTTGTTGAAACTTTCTTAGTTAAATCTTCCTTAATTGTGCATTTACCTATTATTCTTTGGAAAAACAATAGGTGATGATTTGAGGGATGGCCTTTAATTTGGATATTTTTTGAATCACCCAATTATTACTAATAATTTCATGCACATGTTTGAAAGAATCAAGCCAATTCTAGGAGTTAAAAAAAAATGTTTGATCTAGCTTTCTTTCGAGATACACACACAGTAATATCTAAATTTGAATATTACTGTCTTTCATGCTTTTTATTTTCTAATAATATTTTTATTTTGTGTTGGAATTTACCGTAATGAAGTTGCCAAGGCTTGATTATTATTTTGATTACACTTCACCCTTTTATTTATGGGTTAGTAATAATAACATTTATGTGAGGAAACAATGTAAAGGGTAAGAATATGTCAGTATTTTTTAAGAGAGAGAGAGTCATTACTGGGGAGGGGAAGAGATAATAGCGATTATAAATTTCAAACTAGACTAAAGGGTATTGAACCATTAAAAATGATTATTCAAAATTATGTAAGGCTAATGTTTCTTCAATTTTGAAGTCACCTTCATCATCGCAATCCTAAATTATCGCATAAAATTCAACTTCCCAATAATAAAATGCCTTGCTAGATGAAGCATTTCATTCTTCTGGTCCATTTACATTCAACAAGGAAGTCCTCAAATGTTTAAAAACCGACCATGAGTTAGCTCGATTGAAATTCCTTTGCACTGATGCTAGTTGCAAGTGAGATTCTAAATTTGCTTGTGCTGAGTGCATCTTGAACTATCATAAAGATCACAAGTATGTTGGTATAGAGAAATTCGCTGGTGGTCAGTGAAAAAAGCACTCTCGATGAAACGGAGAAAATCTAATGGAAACAAAAACTGCATTTAGCAAGAAGAAAGTGAAATATTTTTAGAAATTCTGCTAAATCGTCAAGGAGATTCTAATCGACTGCAAATTCACTTCAACTAAGGAATCCATTAACACACAACTTTCCCCTGCTCTTGTGCCCACAGGGAAAGTCTAAACAGAGGAAAAAAAAGAAAAGAAAAATCACTTTCAACGATGAGAATAATTAAGTTTTCGAAGTTGTACCTTTCTCACAGCAAGCAGTAGAATATGCAAGACCAATAATCATTCTCGACAAGGCCTTTCGCAGGTGAAACA
>Ga0302284_1001379_pt1 | contig 10993 bp, 9 predicted proteins | sample III_Fen_E2_1_FD_198760 | JGI IMG/M metagenome (GOLD analysis project Ga0302284, IMG submission 198760) | Peat permafrost microbial communities from Stordalen Mire near Abisko, Sweden - III_Fen_E2_1 | ecosystem: Environmental > Terrestrial > Soil > Wetlands > Permafrost | place: Sweden: Abisko...
GTTGAGCTTCACACGAGCCGACTGCTGAAGCTGGTCGGTCATCGTCTCTACAAGCTCTGAGAGCACTGCGAGGATATCACTCTTCTTCACCGTACAGTTACGCTGCATGATTTCAGCCAGACCGTTGGTGTCGATCACATTCATCACCACCGAGCGGCCGAACCACTTCCCTTTTGTTGTACTTGTCAAACGCTTATCCTGAGATAATTTGTAAAATATTGGCATGTTACATCATTATTAAATTGTTAAACACTCACGGATTACTCGCTTCGCCCACTCACGGTTTCGGTCGTACGCCCGGCTTCGCCGAGGCTCTGCTTTGTCCATGGCTCAGGACTTTCCTGAACACTAATGCAATAAGAGTGCTACATCTCTTCATCGCAGATGCATTTCTTAAATGCATCTGCAAAGGTACGGCATTATCTCATGCGAACCAAGAGTTTCGAGTTGAGCAGTAATCCAAAATGAGTGCGAGGCGAATGCAATAGAGAGTTTACTCTCATATTGCTGAGCCGAAGCCTCATTTCGTGAAACAAAATACAGTGCAAGCCATGAGAGCTAGGCTTGCTTAAGCTATGCCATGACGCAGCCTCATTTCGTGAAACAAAATAGTTCTATGGTACTATAGACCATTGGGGCAAGCACCTAATAGACAAATATCTATCAAAAAATTTGGAAGTTACAAAAAAGATTAGTATTTTTGTGAACTAGAAATATGATATAGTTCAATTATGAGTTCACGAATAGACACTATATACGAGATTATAAAAGCACCGCAAACAGTTTTTACGCCTACCCTGATTGCACAAATCGCCCAAGAAGCAGATCGACAGAAACTGATTGAGCGGATTACTTATTATGTCAAAACGGGACTGTTGAAGAATCCACGGAAGGGAATATATGTGAAGGAAGGATATAATAAATTGGAAATGGCCTGCACTCTCTATACGCCTTGCTATATTTCCTTGCAGTATGTGCTACAGAAAAACGGTATTATATTCCAATACGACAGTTCCTTCACGCTGGTCAGCTATCTCAGCAGAGAAACAGAAATAGACGGCACTATCTATAATTTCCGTAAGATTAAAGGCGAGATTATGGTTAACCAGATCGGAATTGAGAATAACGGAAATATAAATATGGCAACACCGGAACGTGCTGCACTTGATACGCTCTACCTTTATCCGGATTTCTACTTTGATAATCTGAAAGCTTTAGACAAAAAGAAAATCTTTGCCATACTGCCGATTTACGAGAACAAGGCTATGGAAAAACGAGTTATAAAACTATTCAAGTAAGCGATATGGACAAGAACAAGCACAAGTTTCTGATGATGCAGATTCTCAAGGACATTTTTACGGATAAACTTTTATCCTCATGTCTGGCTTTCAAGGGTGGTACATCTCTGATGTTTTTATACGGACTTCCAAGGTTTTCAGTGGATTTGGATTTTAATCTGCTGGACTGTACCAAACAACACGCTGTCTATGAGAAATTACTGACTATCGCAAAGAAATACGGAACGATAAAGGATGCCCAGAAAAAATTCTTCGGTCCTCTGGTTGTACTTGATTATGGGAAGGGAGAAAACAAACTGAAAATGGAAGTATCAAATCGGGAATACGGCAATCATTATGAGATTAAGAATCTGATGGGGATAAATATCTCTGTGATGCGGGCATCTGACATGTTTGCGCATAAACTCTGCGCGTTGCTTGACAGAAAGGGAATGACGGGGCGCGATGTTTACGACTGTTATTTTTTCCTGAGCAATCATACATCTATCAACAAGGACATTGTCGAATACCGCATGGGAATGTCGCTGAAAGACTACATCCTCAAATGTGCCGATGCGATTCAGAGCTTTTCCGGAAAAGAAATGATGAGCAACATTGGGGAACTGGTTGACGGCAAAGAAAAAAACTTTGTCAAAACAAAGTTGAAGGATGAAACCGTTACTTTACTCAGATTCTTTTCTGAATTTCCTTCCATACAAGAATATCCAGACAGCAAGATGGTCGTAAATAAGTCTGTCATTGAAAAAAAAGATGATGACAATTTCGAAATTAAAGCAGTCATTGATGGAAAGGAATATTCTCCCAAGGAAATTTCAGCCGCAGACAAGCAACTATATCACAATCTGGATGATGAAAATGAAAAGAACGGTTTAGCCAAAATTCTTGCAAAAAAGTATTTTGTCAATGAGTGGAACAGAAAACGATAGAATTCCTTTTGTTCTAATCAGTTGCATTATTCACTTGAATTTTGGAACCTCACTTCAACCGGATATTACCTTTTTCCGTCAAACGGTATTTTTGTTTTGGATGCTTCGGCTGTTCAGGATAAAGAGGTTCAACCATCTCTAATCCTATTACAGGATAAAGATAGTTCTCTAAAAAATTACTTTTATCTTTCAATCCCATCCGTTCCATAATCTCCTTTGCAGAGAATAGGTTTGCACCTATCGCTATCAAAACTTTCTCAACTTGTGGGGTAACTGTGGGGTAACTGTGGGGTAACTGTGGGATTTTGCCCAACAGTATTATTTTTATAATGGAATACAACCCTGACGAAACCACCATCAGCATGAAATTCCGGTTTCGGAATACCAACGCGACGGCATTCAGTATGTCTGTTGGAAAAGCACCACTATTCGTAATTTCCACTCGATTATCATATATAGCTATGCTGACGGAACTACCGGGGCGATGATAAAAGCGATGTGCAAAACTATTGATACAACATTCTCTAAATGCTTTATAAGGAATGCTCAGTTCTTCCTCCCTGTATAGTCCTTCAATTTTTGCTGAAAGTGAGAGATGCTTAAAGAAAAAGGACATTGCTGCGTCCAATAAATCATATATATTTCCTTGAATACGCTGATTGTCTATAAACTCATCCTTATTTATGCCTCTGAAACGAGCCATCCGCAAAAGACATTGAGGATAATCATAAAATTTACGCCCGAACAGCACTGCTGAAGCATTATTCAATTGTCGATTATGCAGCAAGTCAAATTTCTCGAGAATAGCCGGAATTTCCTCGCGGATTGTGGTTTCTGGTAAACGTCCACTGTCAATACCCGCACGTACAGCTCTCAAAATAGCATTTTCATCAAGGTCAGTAATCTGTAAATCCGGATTTGTCATCGACTCCCAACCGTATTTTCCTCCACGTTGCATCAGCAAATCATTATATACAGTTTGTGACATTGTGGTAGTAACACTTTCTACACGCATATAGGCCCGACCTTTATAACAGAATGGACGTTCAAATCTTGCTTCTTCTACTGTAGAGTTATTATACACTTCTCCGAATCAGGCACCGTTATATATGAGATTTTAACTTCCACCAAAGGTTCCAATCTGTTGATGGCTTCTGCTATATTTCTTTTAGTACCGTCAGCTACTTCTTGCCCGATAATTTTACCCTTATCAGTAACGCCAAACAAGAGTGTTCCACCGGTTCCATTGAGAAAGACACATATATTTCCATCTACCCTCCCCCTTCTTCACCCTCACGAATTCCAAATCCTTATACAGATCCTTGCGGCGGTCGGTACCGTGGGCGGTTGGTGAGAAGCAGCAGCGGACACCTAGGAGGTCACGGGAGTGACGTAACATGCTGAAGAGACTCTGAAAAACTGTCCGTACTTCTTTCGCAATGCTTTTGGCATCTGCTGAATGAATTCGTTGGTTCGGCTACAAATAAGCTCTAACATCTCTGGCAATGCTATTATTCTCTCGCAAAATTACCATTTTAATTTTAATTCCATTCAGAATTGGAAACAATTTAGCCCATCTGTACAAAAAAGACAAGGATAAAGACTTTATATTTTAACAAGAAAAAATATCTATCCATTTATTAAGACACTATTTTTCTCTTCTCTAAAAAAGCTTTCCACCATTACTAAAGTTACGCAAGAGATGAATCACATGCGAAACTTTAGTATTGATAATACACAATCATTACAGAGCATTATTTCCGGCATCACGCACACAAAATTTATTGCAGCGCACGATGTAAAAACATCAAGACCTTGTCATAGATGGTCTGACGCTAATCAAAGTCTATGAGAAAAACGGTGTAATATCTTACCTAATCATTACCGGTTTGGCTCCATACAGATTATAAGTATGGCTTTCATATTTGTATCTCCATACCACCACATTAAAATCCAGATGATTCTCCTTTGAAAGTGATTTCAGTTTATTGATAATATTTCTTGACGAGATACCATTCGTCTCACTGCTCATCATTTTCTTCCATATTGAGGGAGCTATCAGCATGTCCTCGGCAAATTTATTTGCCTCCTTCTCTTTTGAATCTTCGGTGGAATATGTCTCATCAGAAGAAATGAAGATGGTGTCCGTGCCGTTCATGTGTTGGGCTATATGACCAAGTTCATGAAGGACATTGAATACCAGCCTGCTCATATCATTATACCTGTGGGTTGTAACGATGGCAGGATAATCATCCATATTGATAGCGACAGCATCAATAGGCGTCTTCTCCAATTTTTCTACTACGGTATACGCAATACCATGCTGATGAAGAATATCCATAATAGCTGCTTCACTTAATGCGCCGGTGTGTACCTCTTTTGATATTTCAAGGGCTGCTTCACGGGCGGCATCTTCAGTATAAGGGACTAAGGGCTTCGACTCTTTTGATTTTATATAAGCCAATGTCAACCATGTATTTTGGTTTTTTTCATCAGTATTGTGTTTGTCACTTTTCTTGTAACAGAATTGCGTTGCAAACCGCTGTGTCCCTATTTCCAACGGCTGGAAGCCTAATACATCTTTCAATATTTGAAGTTTCGTCTGTATAAACGAAGAGGCACTGATGTCAAGACGCTTATACAATTCGGGGAGATTAAGCATTGTGGAAAGCATTCGCTCTGTGTTGATTGCAGCTGTCTCTTGCTTATCTCTCAGAGCGATTGCCTTTATGTCTTTGTCGTATTGTGTTTGCAAATGAAGCCACATCGTTGCAGGAATATCCAAAGCCGACTCCAACTTTGCAGCAATTGCAGACGTGATATTTTCACCTTTCAGTAATCTGCTAAGGTTAGACGTCTTCATCTCCATTCGTTCTGCCAATTCCTTTTGTGACATACCCCGAGCTTTAATCTCATCCTTGATAATGGCAGTTGGGTGAGTTGCCATAAAGGGTGCTGTCAAATCTTTTTTATTTGTCTCCATAATGCTCGTTTATTTCTATTAAGTTTATTCTGATGCCGTCGTCAAATTCCTGAAATATCAAACGGTACTTTGTGGTAAAGCCTATTCTTACACTACTGTAACCGGAGAATTCATGTTTTAATGATTCATAATGCAATTTAGCGAAAAATGCCAATTCTTTGGTTGAACTTGCTGCATTTAATAAAGACATAACCATATCCAAATCCTTACGGAAGGTACCGTTACTCTTCAATTTTTTATATCGTTTATCTGTACTTTTTCCACATTCAATCAGTAATCTCAATTCTTCATCATCATAATCAATTTTCATCTTTGATGGTTTAACTCGCTGCAAAAGTAGTATAAAGTTATCATATTTGATAACTTTATACGTTAAAAGATTCTTTTATTATCGTTTTTTATATCTTTTATTCCCCTTTCACCCTCACGAATTCCAGATCCTTATACAGATCCTTGCGGCGGTCGGTGCCGTGGGCGGTTGGTGAGAAGCAGCAGCGGACACCTGTGAGGTCACGGTAGGGACGGAACTGGCTGGGGTCGGACACGGAGTTGCCCGTTACGTGGAGTTTGAAACGGCCGAAATCATTGAGGTTCACGATGTCACCGTCACGGAGATGACGGAAGAGAGTCTCCTTCAGTTCGCAGAGCAAACCCAAGATATCGCTGCGCTTGAAGGTGGAGTTGTTCTGGATCTCACGGGCGATATCATTCATGTCGAACGTGCGTTCATTGATGGTGCAGGGGCAGTAGAACGGGCCCTTGGCATTGGCGGTCTTGATTAATTTATATTTGAGCATGGGGATTGTTTTTATTTATTATTTCTATTTTGTTTTCTGTTTTTATCGTCACTCTATCATCCTCATTGGAGGTCAGGGGGTTATGGAGGTTCTGACTCTGTGGTGCCGTCATCGACTGTCATATTGCCGTCATCGCCGTTGCGGACGACGAGGTATTCGTTGCCTTTCATCACATGTTTGTGGCGATAGCCCAAACGCTTCAACATCTTTCCGAACTTCTGATAGGTGATATTGTCATCCTTCACCCCGCGGTACTGTGAACGCAGCACGCCGATCATCGAGGAGAGGCTTCGGAACGTGCCGGTATCCGTGTCGGTGGGTTTGTGATAGAGGGAGAGGAACTGCTCTTCGAGGGAGTCGAACTGGCGGAACTCGGCATTGGACTCCTGGATGGCGGCTTCGTCATCACCCGTGAACCACGAGCGGTAGCCGGCACCGAGCTCACATTTGAGTTGCGCATAGAGCTGGGGGTAGTCGATGGGCGTGGAGGTGTCTATCTTCCCGCTGGTGCGAACACACAAATAGCGGCGGGAGCCGGAAGGGTCGGTCAGTGGACAGGGGTCGTTCGTCGTGCCGATAAAGGCAGCGAAGCGACGGTTCTCACGGATCACTGAGGAGTAGAGCTGACGACTCATCACCGATGATTTCTGAAGGATATGTTTCAGGAACGCCTGCTGACGCTTCGTGATCGAGTCGAACTCGTCGATATTGATCAGGGCGAACCGGGACAGGGAGCGCTCGGCATCGTTCTTATTCGTGAAGTCCAGACGGTCGGTGTAATACATCCTTAAGCCCTCGGGGAGGAGGAGTTTGCAGAACGTGGACTTGCCATCGCCCTGTGCGCCGATGAGCAGCGGCACCATCGTATTGCCGTGGATGCGGTGCATGCCTGTCCACTGAGAGACCATCGCCAAGAGCCAAGTGTGGAAGTACTCGGACCAATGTTCGTTGGTGGTTGGAACCCTCTGAGCCAGTTCGCCGATACGGTCGATGCCGTCCCATACGGGAAGGGAGGAGAGATAGTAGCTGATGGGGTTATAGTCGCTCACGAAGGTAGACTCCACATACCGTTTCACATCCTTATCCCAGACGGTGATACCCTCCGTGATGGCATCGAACACCATCCTGTTCATCACCTCCTTCGTCACTGCGCTCCACGTGAACGACAGTCCGCCAAGAGGGATATAGTCCACCTCGCCTGTCAGCGCATTGCGGCGGAGGCGATAGCGGCGTTCCATAAATTCCTTCAGACGGGCCATCTGGAGGGTGGCATCAGGGATGGAGCTGTCGGTAGTTGCTGCTCCTTGTCCTTTGTCGTAGACATTTCGGAAACAGCTTCTCACCAGGAGTTCCATCTCACCATAAGGGCTTTTATGGAGCACTCGGCGCACGGCAAACTCCTCGCCGATACCGTTACGTTGACATTCCCTGGCCAGCGACTCAAGGAAAAGATCGGCATCGGAGGTTTCCTCTTCGAGGGCATGACGGTAGCAGAACTGGAACTTCGTCATCGCCATCAGCATCTCGTCATAGCCGGGTAGGGTTTTCGGGAGCGAGAGGACGGTCGTATGAGACAAGGGGTGGATGGTGTCGGGTTCCGCCGGGGCAGTAGGCTGAGCGAGGAGCATCGGTTTGACATCGGCATTCAGGTAAGCATCGGGGTCGTCGCTGATTCGGCAGCCGCGGTCGATGCGGGGCGGCTTACTGTCGGGGGACATGCCCAGCTGTGCGCAGTAGAAACGGGAGGCCATCGCGCAGGCGTGTTGGTGGAAGAGCGTGGCTTCCTCATCACAGGGGAGTGTGCCGTCTGGGCGGGTGAAGGCAACGACCACTTTCATGCTCCGGCGGCTGCTCCCTTCAAAGACCAGCAGCGTCTGAGGCAGTTTCATCGCTTCGCGCTGGAGGTGATCGCGCAGCTCGGGGTCAGGGGCTTTAAAACTCAGCAGCACATAGCCGGTATAGGTGCCGTCATCACCCTGTCCGAAACGGACAACGGGCAGGCGTTCGGCATCCTCCATCGTCGAATGGGGGTCGATGTTCGGGATCGTAGCGAGTTTAAAGGAGAGGGCGTTGCAGCTCTTCTCATATTTCCTTGATTTGATAAGAGTATAGAGCTCGTCGGTGGTGATTAACTTGGATCTCAGCTCCTTTTTGCTGTTGAAATAGGATAGTTGTATGTTCATATCGCTAGTTCATCACTCCTTGATGACTGAAAAGGGTTAATAAAACGGTAACGCTGCCTAGGATTAACCGAAAAGCTAGCTTTTTAAGCTGCTCCGCTATGCTGAGGAGAGTGCTCCGCACTGCTCCGAGGGTCAAAAAGCTAGCTTTTTGATGACGGCTCCATGACGTTGCATGACGGTTGGGGCGGTCATTGTATAATATAATCATGTTGAATATCTGCTGTTTATGCACTCCATGATAGAGTGACGGTTGTTTTTTAAAATCATTTTGTATCTAAAGGCCGGGGCTATAAGCCCCAAGCCTTGGCCTTGCGCCTATAGTAGGCAGGAAGAGTGTAGTAACGGTACTTGCAGGCGTTACAGACGTAACGGTAGGTACCGGTTTTCATTCGTTCAAACTCCGTAATGGGTTTCTCGACCTTGCAGTAAACACAAGTGCGGGTGCTCGGGATCTCATCCCGAGGGATAAATGGTGGTGGTTTGGTTTCATCTTTTACTTTTTAATTTTAAATGATTAATTGTTATCCTGAGGCAATCGATTCGCCTCATAATTCGTTATTAGTTGTTGGCTTACTTTTAGAATGGACATTCGTCCTTTTCCTCCTCTCCTATTGAGGAGCTATCGTCAAACTCCAGCTCCTGCTCCACTCCGTCCTCCTTCGGCAGCCAGATCTTATGGTTGATGTCATAGTCGATATATCTCACGGTGCCGTTGGGAAGCTTATCCTCATGCGAGATGTTGTAACGGCCGCTCTCGGCATCGAAACAGATCGCACAGTGGCCGATAGAGCCCATCCGAGGCTGGTCTCGCACCTTCTCGACGTAGACGACCACCCGGTTGATCGTCTCGTCGCGGTGGAGGATGATACCCGTGTCACAGAGGTTATAGAACATCGAACTGCCATTGATGTCATACAGCGTCGGCATCGCATAGCGGCCGCTGGCCAGCAGCACGGGCTTGCGGGGATGCGCCACGAGGATCGTCAGAAGCTCCTCCTCGGCGGAGAACTTCGCCAACGCCTTGATGTTCTGGTTGATCTTCTCGTAGTCCGTCACGCCACTCTCATGGCTCAGGTCGATATACGCGAAAGGGTCGATCAGCAGCAGGCGGATGCCGTGCTTCAGCTTCATCTGCAGGGCGGTGCGCAGGATCGTATCCATGTCATTGCGGATGTCACCCCCGATGTGGAAGATGTTTTCGTCCAGGTAACGCTTGCAGCGCTCGTGGTTCGCGTCGCTCACACGAACACGGTCGTGGATGTTATAGCCTAGCAGTTTCGCCTCCAGCTCCGCGTAATGGTTGCGCACAGGACGTTTCTCGGGGGAGTAGAGTGCACAGCGCCAGCCATAGAGCTGCAGCAGGCGGATGGCGATGAAGTCGGCAAACGTGCTCTTGCCCGTGCCGGGGCTGCCTGTAAGCACCATAAACTGTCCGGGAAGGAACTTCAGGTACTCGTCAAGGTCGTACAGGCCGATGGTCTTGCCCGCAGGGAGGCCATGGTCTCGAACGTCGTCCACGCCCGACTCCACGTCTCCCAGCGAGATTTCACCCACGATACGGCATTCCGTGGCATGGTCGATGCAGTATTCTATGGCAGCGGCACCACCCTCCATCAGGCATTCGTTGGCATCCTTCACCTCGTGACTCCCTTTACCGCTCTCGGAGGGCCACTCCCACTCCACCACGCGGCAGCGGTACTCGCCGAAGTAGGTGGCAAGGCGTTCACGTAGCTGGAGGCCGACGGTGTCATTATCGCCCGCGATGTATATTGTCTCCAGCTGGTCGAGGTGAGAGAAGCGGAAGCGGTCGAAGTTCTTCACGTCGAACATTGCGCCGTTAGCCACGCTGATCACGTTCTCATGGCCGCAGTGGGCGAGGCTCAGCGCGTCAAGGCGTCCTTCGGTGATAAACAGTTCCGTCTGTCCCAGGGCAGCGTCGATGTTCCACGGGATCAGTTCGCAATCCGTCTCCTGGGTCAGTTTCTTGTCGAGGGTGCGGTACGTCACGTTCACAATCACCTTGCCGTCATAGCTGGGGAAGGCGAAGCAGGGCTTGGCCGAGCTGCCGCTGCCCCGCTTGGACTCCATCACGTGCATACGCGTTAGCAGCGCTTCGTCATCCAGTCCGCGGCCCGCGAGGTAATCCAGCAGCTCGGGGGTGTGGAGGATGGTCAGGTCATCACACTTCGGAAGCGTGTAATGATGCGGGTGTTGGGGAAGGGTACGGCGGTTGTAGGTGCGGAGCTGTTCACGCAGGATATATTTGCGGCCGCAGTGGAAGCATTTGCCGATACCGGTCTTCAGGTTCATGCGTACCGACGGGTCGCCGGGATGGCCACGCTCGTCACGGCAGTCGGGACAGGTGCTTCGGGCGATGTCGCCATGGATCTGTTTGAAGTCGAAATCCGACTTCGGGACAATCCGGAAGCCCCGTTTGGTTTCTTCGTAGTCTTCCATATCCTTAGTCCCAGCACTGGCGTTTTTCGTTCCATTCCATCATCACGTCCATGCAGGCAGGTGCATCCATCGGGACGACCTCACCGTGGGGGCCACGGCGGCGGCCCAGGCTGTCAATGCTCCCGAAGCCGTCAAAGGGGCGTTTGTTCCTTGGTTCCGCCTTCTTCTGCTCTTCGCCGCGGAGCATGGCGTTGATCTTCAGGTTCAGTTCATGGCGCGGAGGTTTGCCGGGGCGTACCCAGTTGACGAAGTAGCGTTTGGCACGTGACTCATTGAAAGGCTCGCCGTCATCATAAGAGCCGTTCATCTCGATCTCCTCGACAAAGCGCTGTCGGACGAAATCACGGAT
>Ga0302284_1001382_pt1 | contig 10977 bp, 15 predicted proteins | sample III_Fen_E2_1_FD_198760 | JGI IMG/M metagenome (GOLD analysis project Ga0302284, IMG submission 198760) | Peat permafrost microbial communities from Stordalen Mire near Abisko, Sweden - III_Fen_E2_1 | ecosystem: Environmental > Terrestrial > Soil > Wetlands > Permafrost | place: Sweden: Abisko...
CCAGATCGCTGTCGTTGAGCGCTTTTACAAACCTGGTTTTCAGTTCATCCCATTTCTGTTGATTTTCAAGCACACGGGCATTGGTTTCCTTGAATTGTTTTTCGTCAAAACTATCGCCAAAGCGTTTTTTCGCTTTTTCGACTTCCTTCTCGATTTTATCTTCGTATTTGGCCAATTGTTCTTCAATCAGAACATCAGCGCGGTAGCGTTTCTTCGAATCTTTGTTATCGATCAACGGATCGTTGAAGGCGTCAACGTGGCCTGAAGCTTTCCAGATGGTTGGGTGCATAAAAATTGCCGAATCAATTCCAACCACATTTTCGTGAAGCAGAACCATCGAGTCCCACCAATATTTTTTAATGTTGTTCTTGAGTTCAACACCATTTTGTCCATAATCGTAAACTGCTCCCAGTCCATCGTAAATTTCACTCGACTGAAACACAAATCCATATTCTTTACAATGAGCGACCAGTTTCTTAAAAACATCTTCCTGAGCCATAATGATATGATTGGTTATTTATGATTGATTTTTTTCTTTTTCCGAACGATTATTCTATTTCCTCGAAGTCAACATACTCTCCTTCGGTATTTCGGGTCCGGGGCTGATCCTTATCATCCTTCTTGATGGTGACTTCACCTTCCGGCTTTTGTGGTTGACGGTAATACTGAGATTGCCGCGCCTGCATGTTATCCACTGCCTTTTTAACCACAATCGGAAAAAGCAAACGTCCGACAAATTTCAGCGCATAGTAGATAATGATGATTATCCCTACTGTTCTTAAAAAGCTAGTAATCGTAAGTATGACAAATAAAAAATTCATAGCGATTCAAAATTTAGAGCGGCTAAAATTAGTAATTAATTGGGAAACAACCAGCATTTAATGAATTGCCAAATCCCAATTTAACGATCATACTTTTTTCTTAACCTTTAACAAAGAAAGAAGCCATGAACGCTAGTGTCTATTTGTAATTGGAACTTTTTAGCTAAGGATTTGCACCCTAACGTCTAAGTGTATAAACGCGCTTATGATATTTTAGATGAACGAATGACTCCTCATCGCTCATATCGTATGGCTTCATTCCAAGCTGCCTGAGTTTTTGACTTAGATCACGCATTATAGGAAACGTTTCTACATGGGCAGATTCACGGTTTAATAGAAAATATTTTTGGCTTGTTTTGAAAACACCATAAATGTATTTGTCGGTTATTATCCAGTCACCTATATCTTCTATGGTTTCGTTACCATCTTCTTTGCGTATTAAGCTGTATTTGTTTGCAAAAGATCCTTGCGTAATAAATAATCCGAAGTCAAGTCCCTGCTTAAAAACAATCCTCCATCAGAAAAAAGTAGGCTTGAAAATAACAACACAGTGCTTACTGCCAAAAAGGCCAACATAATAAGTATCTTTTTCTTCATCTTCTTTTTTTATAAAATTAGAATAAATCTTATTCAATTGTTCGACCCGCCATAAATCAAAAAATCCCGATCATTCAACTGACCGGGATTTTCGTTTCATGCAAATATCTTTTATCCATTTAATGCCTCAGCTGCATTGGTTACTTCCAGAATCGCATTGGTAACGGAAGCCTGACGGGCCTTATTGAAGGTCAAGGTGAGTTCATCGATCAAATCCGAAGCATTGTCTGTAGCTTTGTGCATGGCAGTCATGCGGGCGCCATGTTCGGCCGCATGAGAATCGAGCAGAGCTTTGTAAAACTGGATGGCCAGCGACCTCGGTATTAGTTCCTCCACAATACTTTCAAGAGAAGGTTCGTAAATGTAGTGGGTATTATTTCGTTTCTTCTGATCGGCAACGGCTGGTAGTACAGGCAAGAATTGTTCGCTAACCAGTTCCTGAGATGCCGCATTTATAAATTTGTTGTAAACCAGTTCAACCCGGTCGTATTTGCCGCTCACAAAATCAGCCATAATTGCTTTAACCTCAACCGATACGTTATCAAAGTTCAGATTATCGAACAGGTAATTTTTTTCGCCCTGAATCTTGATCTGATACGAACGCAGAATTTTACCGGCTTGTTTTCCAATCACGATAAAATCAAGCTTTCCGGAATTCAACTGATTTTTGTATTCCGTTTTTGCCAAAAGGATGGCCTTTTTGGTAATGTATGAATTAAATCCACCGCAAAGTCCTCGGTTTGAACTGACCAAAACAATCAATACCTTTTCAGGAATACGCTGAACAGTAAAAACCGAATCTGCAGTATTATCCAGAGCTGAACTTAAAGCTGAAAGTAAATCCGAAAGTTTTTCAGCATACGGCCGAATCTGCAAAATAGCATCCTGGGCCTTCTTTAATTTGGCTGCCGATACCATTTTCATGGCACTGGTAACCTGTCTGGTGGTTTTAACAGATGTTATCCGGGTTCGTATTTCTTTTAAATTAGCCATTCAATCAATGTGTTTTCAGTCACAAATGTTTATTCCGAGTATCTCTCAGCTACTTCGGCAGCCACTTTTTCAATCACCGTTGTTTCATTTTCAGTTAGTGCGCCTGCTCTCAATTGGTCAAGAACGCTCCTGTACTGCATTTCCATCAGTTCAAGAAAATCGCGCTCAAACGCTTTTATTTTTTCTACTGGAACATCACGCAACAATTCTTTTACTCCACAATAAACAATTGCAATCTGATGCTCAATTTTCATTGGGGCATATTGTTGCTGTTTCAGGATTTCCACGTTTTTGCGCCCTTTATCCAAAACACGCATGGTTGCGGCATCCAAATCGGAACCAAATTTCGAGAAAGCTTCAAGTTCACGGAACTGAGCCTGATCCAGTTTCAGGGTTCCTGCAATCTTTTTCATGCCTTTGATCTGGGCATTTCCTCCAACACGTGATACCGAAATACCTACGTTGATCGCCGGGCGAACTCCCGAGTTAAACAAGTTCGATTCCAGGAAAATCTGGCCATCGGTAATCGAAATTACATTGGTCGGAATATAAGCAGACACGTCGCCTGCCTGCGTTTCAATAATTGGTAGGGCTGTTAATGAACCTCCACCTTTAACCAACCCTTTCAGGCATTCAGGTAAATCGTTCATTTTGGCCGCCATTTCGTCAGAAACGATGATTCGCGCAGCTCTTTCGAGTAAACGAGAGTGAAGATAAAATACATCACCTGGATACGCCTCGCGGCCTGGAGGACGGCGTAACAACAACGAAACTTCACGATATGAAACTGCTTGTTTCGAAAGGTCATCATAAATAATCAAGGCATCGCGGCCAGTGTCGCGGAAAAACTCACCAATGGCAGCACCAGCATAAGGTGCATAAAATTGAAGAGCTGCCGGATCGGAAGCTGTAGCCATTACAATCACCGTATATGCCATAGCTCCATGCTTTTCAAGCGTCGAGGCCAGATTGGCTACTGTTGAACCTTTTTGCCCAATGGCCACATAAATGCAATATACCGGTGTTCCTTTTTCAAAATTTTCGCGCTGATTAATAATGGCATCAATGGCAACAGCAGTTTTCCCTGTTTGGCGGTCGCCAATTATCAATTCGCGCTGGCCACGTCCAATCGGAATCATGGCATCAATGGCTTTTAATCCGGTTTGAAGTGGTATCGAAACTGGCTGTCTGAAAATTACACCCGGAGCCTTACGCTCTAAAGGCAAAACAAATTTTTCACCGGTAATAACTCCTTTGCCGTCGATTGGTTCGCCCAAGGTATTGATTACCCGGCCAAGCAATCCTTCGCCCACTTCAATCGAAGCAGTCCGGCGAAGCCTTTTTACTGTATCACCTTCTTTAATTTCCTTGGTCAGACCCAAAATTACGGCTCCGACATTATCTTCTTCCAGATTTAATACGATCCCCTTAACGCCCGAGTCGAATTCAATCATCTCGTTCGACTCCACATTCGAAAGACCGTAAATGCGTGCAATTCCATCTCCAACCTGAAGTACAGTTCCTACTTCTTCCAGTTCGGCCTGACTTTTAAAGCCTTCCAGTTGTTGCCTGAGTATTTCCGAAACTTCAGCAGGTTTTATATTTGCCATCTTATTTTATTTTTATTCTATTTTAATTCTGTATGAAGTAATTGCTCTCTGATTTTTCTCAATTGTGTTGAAAGACTTGAATCGTATTGCTGGTCCTCAACACGTATCACAAAACCACCCAGTAATCGACTGTCAACCTTTTGGCTTAATTCAACTTTCGCTTTGAATTCTGTTTCCAGAATTTTCTGTACCTGTAGCACAAGAGCCTCGTTTAAAGGCTGGACACTGGTCAAAACCGCTGATTTTATTCCTTCTTCATGCCGGTATAAATCTTCCAGATTCCTGAAAATTCCAGGGATATAGTTTTCGCGCTTGTTTTCGGTGATCAAAAGCAGAAAATTCAACGACAACGCATTGACCTTGCCATCAAAAATGAGTTTGAGTGCTTCTGCTTTCTTTGAGGCTTTTACTACCGGACTTTCGAGCATAAGAATAAAGTCGCTGCTTGTTGCACAAACAGAGGCAATTAATCCGGCATCCTTGCGAAGTTCCAGAGTCAGACCTTTTTCTTTTGCAAGTGTAAAAAAAGCCTTGGCGTAACGAACATTGATTTTACTTTGATCCATAAGATTATTTCAACTTCAGATCTTTTAACATATCCTGAACCAAGACTTCCTGTTCCTTAGGATTTTCGAGTTGCTTCTTGATCACTTTTTCAGCAATCATCACTGATAATTCAGCAACTTGTTTTTTGATATCATTGATAGCTGCCGTTTTTTCAGCCTCGATTTGTTGCTTGGCATAGTCTATGCTCTTTTGGGCTTCGGCATTTGCCTGATTTTTTGCATCAGCAACAATTTTGTCCTTGATGTCACGAGCTTCCTTCAGGATAATGTCTTTTTCCCTTCTGGCTTCAGTAATAATCTGATCGTTGGCAGCTTTTAACCCGGCAACATCTTTTCTGGCTTTTTCGGCTGAATTCAGAGCATCGGCTATCGATTGTTCGCGATCTTTCAATGCTTTCAAAATGGGTATCCACGCAAATTTCTTCAGGATGAACAGAACAATCCCAAAAATGATGAGCATCCAAAATATTGTACCGTAATCCGGAGTTACAAATCCCATAGTAGTGTGATTGTTGGTTAGTGGCAACCCTTGCTCCCGGCAATCCCGGGAGCGGGCTACAAATCAAAAATTTCTTAAATGAAAATTACCAAAGCACAAATGATAACGGCAAAGAATGCAACACCTTCGATCAATGCTGCCGAAACAATCATGTTCGAACGGATGTCGCCAACAGCTTCGGGTTGACGTGCAATTGCTTCCATTGCACTGGCGCCAATTTTACCGATGCCAATACCAGCTCCAATAGCGGCCAAGCCAGCTCCAACAGCAGCGCCCATTGGTCCTACTGCTAAAGTTGCCGCATCTGCTAATAAGATGAATAATGAAGTCATAATGAAATTGTTTAAATTATAGATTGAAACTAATGATGTTCGGGTGAAGCCATACCAAAATACAGCGCCGATAATAATGTAAATACATATGCCTGAATAAAAGAAACCAGGACATCGAGCAATAAAATAAAAACAGAGAATGCAACTGAAAGAACAGAGACGCCTAAACCTGCTTCGATGCCCATTTTAACGTTAAAAATGAAAATCAAAGAAACAAATACGGTCACAATTAGATGACCAGCCAACATATTGGCAAAGAGTCGAACCATCAAAACAAACGGTTTGGTAATGACCCCAGTAAGTTCAACAATGGGCATCAGAGGTATCGGAAACTTCAGCCACCAGGGCACGTCAGGATTATATATTTCTTTCCAGTAATGTTTATTCGTACTAAACGTGGTAATAACGAAGGTAAACAATGCCAAAACCATAGTAACGGCAATGTTCCCGCTAACATTTGCCCCAAACGGGAAAATCGGAACCAACCCTAGTAAATTGTTAATCAGGATAAAGAAAAAAACAGTTAAGAGGAAAGGCATGAATTTTTCATATTTCTTTTCTCCAATGGCAGGTTTGGCAACATCGTCGCGAACGAAAAGAATGACTGGCTCGAACAAATTCTGGATTCCGGTTGGAGCTTTGTTAACTCGTTTTTTTGCTGTTTTGGCAATATTCAGGAAAATAAGCAACAGCACAGTTACACTAACAAAAATTCCGGCTACAGTTTTGGTAATCGATATATCGATTGGTAAATCAATCACTTCTCCCTGTTCGTTTACTTCAGCAATTTTACCTTCGTTCTTTCCTTCCTTTTCAATCCTGAATCCATTGTAGGTTTCGCGACCGTGATGAAATTTGGAAGACATAAAAAAGTTCCATCCTTTATCTGCACTGTATAAAATAATGGGTAATGGGACACTGATTTCGGTTTCGCCAAAAGTAGCAATATGCCATTCAAAAGCATCAGAGACGTGCTCCATGACAAATTTTCCGGCATTAAATACTTCTGAATGCTTAGCCTCAACTGATTTATCTGTTTCTTCAGCGGTCTGAGCGAAACCGGTTCCGACAAGGAGGATTAATATGCTAATGAATATAGGTCGTATAATTTGATTCATTTTTTTTCAATGTATTCAGCAGTCAACAAATTTAATTTTTTATGCGATTAAAACCAATCTTCACCAATAAAGAGTAACTACATATTGCGCTGCCTTACAAATTTCGAAAACAGAAGTACCTCAAATGTGGTGTAAATGACGTAGAGCACCAAAAAATTCACTAAAAATACCTTGGCATATTCTCGGTTTAAAAGTGCATAAACAACAGCTACGATCAGATAAAAGAACATTTTCAGAAAGCTAACCGCCATATATTGTGAGGTAAATCGCGAACCTGATTTCACGGCAATCTTTAACAAATAAGCATGAACAAGGTTTGTTACCAAATAAAAAAAGAGCACCAAAAATGGCAAAGCAAAATGGTAATAGGGCTGAAGTATGGTTGAATAAACGATCGTTCCGGCAATGAAAACAATGATTGTCAAAACAGTAGATTGTATAATGAATCGTTTCATTTCAGGTTGATCAAATAAATTACATTTTACGTTTTTTCTAAAAACTATATGAATTTCCGGATGGCATGATAAATTGCGCCAACAACCGACAATACCATCAGAACTAAAGTAAACACTGGAAATCCCAATTCGAGCCAATCGTCAATCAGAATCCCTGACCAGGTTCCGATTCCCATAATGGCCACCATTTCGAAAGCCATGTTAGAATATCGGATAAAATCATCTCGCTTTTTCTTGGGTTTCTGGTATTTATCTGAATTCATTAATTGGCATTTTCGTCACTCATGGTGCAAGTGCCTGAGAAATACGCTCCAGGTTCAATTGATAATTTCCCGGTAACGATTTCGCCAGTAACATTAGAGGAGGCTTTTAACGAAAGCATCTCTGCAACAAATAATTTACCTTTATGCGTTCCTGCTATTTCAGAACTTTTGCAACTGATCTCTCCTTCGATCTTTCCTGAAACGCCGATTACAACCCTTCCTTTTGTTTCCACATTCCCGCTAATTTCACCATCAACCCGAAGATCGCCATCCGAAGTTATACTACCGGTAATGTAAGTACCTTTGGCAATCAGGTTAATAATCTGTAGGTTAATTTCATTGTTTTCTTTAGCCATGGTTCTGGTTTTTTTGAACGAATTCCAAATATACAAAAGCTGCCCTTAATCACTAACCCAAAATATAAAAAATGGCAGCTACAGACAAAAAACGTGCTTCTGAGAAGAAGCACGTTCAATATTTTAGTGTGAAATTTTTAACTGCGTCTAAATGAAATGATAAAGAAATGTCATGATTCCTTCGAAAGCCGGTTTTCTGTTTCCTTCAATTTCCATGCATATATCCAACTGTATTTTGGTAATGCCTCTCAAATTGGCAACTGACTTCAGGATAACCCTTGTTCTGATTCGGCTGTTAACCAGTACCGGCTGATTAAATTTGAAACTCTCAATTCCGTAATTGACCAACATTTTGATGTTTTCAACCTGAATAATCTGATCCCACATGTATGGAAGAAGCGATAGTGTCAAATATCCGTGAGCTATTGTACTTCCAAAAGCACCTTCAGTTTTAACACGCTCCTCGTCCACATGAATCCATTGGTGATCGAGTGTTGCATCGGCAAACTTATTGATTTGAGCTTGTGTAACAGTCAAATATTCGGAAATACCCAGCTGTTGACCTACAAGCTTTTCAAATTCATCGTGACTTCTAACAATAAGTTTTTCCATGATTGAATAGATTTTAGTTAGGATTATATGTATTCTTTATTTTGGATCATATGCCCATTTCAGATAAATACTCCCCCAGGTAAAACCTGCGCCAAAAGCCGCCAGAATAATGTTGTCACCTTTACGCAATTGGCTTTCGTAATCGTATAAACAAAGTGGAATCGTTGCGGCGGTGGTATTTCCATATTTCTCAATATTCACCATTACACGTTCCTTATCAATCCCCATGCGGCGACCAACAGCATCAATAATTCGCATATTCGCCTGATGCGGAACAAACCACGCCAAATCATTTACGGTAATATGATGTTTTTCCATCATTTCTATTGCAACGTCAGCCATGTTCGATACGGCTGATTTAAATACTGACTGGCCTTCCTGAACGATTAAATGTTCATCGTTATAAACCGTTTCGTTTGAGGCAGGCCGCAAAGAACCTCCAGCTTTAATCTGTAGAAACTGACTTCCTGAACCATCAACCCTATTGATATGATCGATCACGCCCAAATCTTCGGTCGTTGGTTCAAGTAATACAGCAGAAGCCCCATCACCAAAAAGTGGACAAGTTGTACGGTCTTTATAATTAGTAATCGACGACATCATGTCGGCGCCTAAAACAATCACCTTTTTGTATTGGCCACTTTCGATAAACTTGGCGCCGGTAGTCAATGCAAAAACAAATCCGGAACATGCTGCATTAAGGTCAAAACCCCATGCATTAATTAATCCAGCCTTGTAATTAATCAAATTTGCTGATGCAGGAAGCGGGCTGTCAGGAGTTATCGTGGCACAAATCAATAATTCAATATCCTCTGGCTTCGTTCCTGTTTTTTCGAGCAATTGCTTTACAGCAGCGGCTCCCATATCTGAGGTTGCTAATCCTTCTTCTTTCATAATCCGGCGTTCTTTGATGCCGATACGCTGCATGATCCATTCATCAGAAGTTTCAACCCAAGTGCTTAATTCTTCATTGGTTAAACGATACTCAGGTAAGAATGCTCCAACGCCTGTAATTGCAGCACGAATTTTATTCATAATAAAAATTTTATATCAAATCTATTAACAAACGACTCTTCTAAAAATTTAGAAAAGACTCAAATTAAATTCTAATTTTTGTTGGAAATTAATTGCGGCGCAAGTTAGGATGAAAAAACTGAACAGCAAAGAAAAATTAGGCAAATAATCCACCTAACTCCTTTTAAAACAATTAATTAAATTGTTCAAATATTAAAACAGGAGAGCACAAAAAAGATCAGAAGAATAAGATTCTTCTGATCATAATAACATAGTTATTAAACGGTAACGTCTTTTTCGATTGCCAACTTACCTCTGTAATATCCACATTCTGGACATACAGTATGGTATTTAACAGTTGTACCACAATTTGAACAAGCTGCCAATGTTGCTGGTGTAGCTTTGTAATGTGTTCTTCTTTTGTCTCTACGGGCTTTTGATACCCTGTGTTTTGGATGTGCCATCTTAACTTAATCTTTATTCGTTATCTAATAATTTTTTTAAATCATTCCAGATTGACTTATTTTCCTCGTCTTCTCTGACAACATATTTGTCTAACTTTTCGATCATCAAAGGATCACAAGTTGTGTTTCCGTTTTCATCATCCGGATGAACTCTTTTGATTGGAACTGCTAAACAAATAAACTCATAGATCAATTGAGCAACGTTCAATTGATAATCATTTGTACTTACCCAAATTACGTCGTCACCTTCAACAAAGTCCTTTTCCCCGAATTTTACAAAAATTCGCTCAGAGCCTTTTATGAGTTGATCGTACATTTCGAGACAACGATCGCATTGAACATTTACTGTTCCATTCACATCAAACCATAAGATCATCAGTGAACTCTGTTTTTCAAGAGTAATACTAACGTTCACATTCCCTTCGTCCACAACCCCACCGCCAAATTCAGAAAAGAATTTGCCATCTATTTCGTATTCAAAAATATGCTTGCCTTGTGCAAGCCCTTTGAACGCAATGCTATAGAATGATTGACTGCTCATTGCCTGAAAAAAGTTTTGCAAAAGTATAAAAAATATACAAACCCCGAAAATATATTGATTTTTTTAACAACGTTTCTCCCCATATTGATTTATGCAATTTAACTAATTATGTATCAATTAATTGCTTCAATTTTGTATTGTTAATAAGTTATGCCTTATTTAGTACTATCCGGAAGGTTGTTCCTTTGTTGATCTCAGATTGTCTCAGGAAAATTTTTCCCTTATGATAGTTTTCAACAATCCTTTTTGCCAGCGATAGTCCCAATCCCCAACCTCTTTTCTTGGTTGTAAAGCCTGGTTGAAAAACAGTCTTAAAATAGGCTTTTGAAATTCCTTTACCAGTATCTGAAACCTCAATAAATAGCTGGTCAACCTTTTCCGAGATAGAAACCTGAATAGTCCCCGTATTGTTCATGGCATCAATTGCATTTTTACATAGGTTTTCTATAACCCAACTGAATAAAGGAGAATTCAATGGTGCTTCATATCTTTTGTCCGGATCAAAATCAAGAATGAATTTCACTTTTCCGGAGGATCGTGTTTTTAGATATTCAATTGTTGATCGGATCGTTTCAGCAACATCTGTCGGAATAAGCTCCGGAATTGATCCAATTTTAGAAAAGCGCTCTGTTATTTTCTGTAGTCGCTCAGTATCCTTTTCAAATTCCTGAATTAGATTTTCATCAATATTTTGCATTTTCAGAAGTTCGACCCAAGCCATTAGCGACGAGATTGG
>Ga0302284_1001383_pt1 | contig 10974 bp, 8 predicted proteins | sample III_Fen_E2_1_FD_198760 | JGI IMG/M metagenome (GOLD analysis project Ga0302284, IMG submission 198760) | Peat permafrost microbial communities from Stordalen Mire near Abisko, Sweden - III_Fen_E2_1 | ecosystem: Environmental > Terrestrial > Soil > Wetlands > Permafrost | place: Sweden: Abisko...
ATTCTAAAGTTAGACATTTTCTTCTCTTTTTGGTCTTCAACTTAGTTATCTTCTGTCTTCTCTTTTGCATTTGTGTTGTTTTCTATTGAATTTTTCTTTATTTCTTCCTTCTCGTCTTCCTCAATTTCTTCAAGATTATCACTAGTACTATCACTAAACTCTTCTGAAAGAACCTCATCAGAATTGCTTTTATTTGACTAGCTAGCATCACTGTCAGTGCCTTCTCCACTACTATCCTCATCTTCATCAACATCCTCTACAACATCAGCACCAATATCCTCCTTTTGCTCTCCAATTTCTTCTTGACTTTAAGATCCAATAGATCCATTGTTTATTTAATAAGGTTCATCATCTGAGCCTAAATCAATTTCACTTGAGTTTTCTTATTTTTCTTATTCACCAACTTCTTATGATTCATTGATGCTTTCAGGTTCCAGAGAAAGACTTTTTTAAATGCTATCTTAGCTTATTTCTTCCTATTCTTTTTGGTCTACATCGTCTCCTTTTTCTTCATTCTCCTCCTCTTAGCTATGATGTATTTCTTCTTCCTCTACACTGTGTGATTTACTTAATTCATTATTTTATGATGCAATTTCATCATCACCATTAGCACCTACATTAACATCAATCTAGACTACTTCTTCTTCTTCTTCTTCTAATTTAATCTTATTATCTAACTCTTAGCTAGTTTATTGCTACTATTAATCATTTTATTGTATTTTTTCATTATCATCTAATTATTCTAACTCTTTACCATAATCTTTCTTTTCAACTTATTCCTATTCTTTGACTTCTTCTTTCTCCTTTTCTTTCTTCTAAGCTATTTCCTAGAATATCCTTCTACATTCATCTTTAATTTTCTATCCTTCACAATTCTTCCTTTCATTTTTCCTTTCTCTTTATCTCTTTTCTTCATCATTTTCCTTGTAATTACCAATATCTTCTAATATTTACTACATCAAATATCTCTTGAATTCATCTCTTCCTTTCGCTATGAATATCAAATTGATTTAATACAAAACCAATTCACTTTCAAATCCTTTAATATCTCCAATCTCAGATTGTAATTTCAAGAAAACATTCACTAATGTTTCAATTCTATCTATTCTTAAATCCCTAACGAAATTGTTCAATGATTTAAGCCCAGTCAAGCAGTGACTCAGTACTTCATTTACCATTGATTTCTACACCTAGCATAAAATATTTCCTTTTAGCAAAATCCAAAATTCTTATTTCACCAGAATATCCGCTAAATCCAAATATAAATCATAAATCTCCTGGAATTAACTTTAACTTAATGCAAAATGCTGCATCACAAATGGTAAGTTACTCATTTACTCTAAGATAACTTAAATCCCTGATATTTCCCCACAAGTATTTTCTTTTAATACTTCAATACTTACTCTAATTGATTCAATAAATTCCTGTTAGCATGAAAACACTAGTAATTTATCCCCTGGTGTACTTCTAATCAATTCTTGACATTCTTCAACAGAAATACTCATTTAACTCTACCAATTAATAAACTTAACTCTTCTAAGATCCTCGAGCATATGATATCTTACCGCTATTTTAAGAATCAGCTTCTTTAGGAAGAAAAATAAATTCTAATAGGATTACTTAGACTGAATTTAGCTCTATCCAGTCTAATTTTGCACATTTTTTGAAAATGCAAAATCAAGAAATACATCCAATCCAAATGTTTCCATAGAAAACCCTATTGGCAGTCCTTCAATTGTCTTCAAGTGTCTCGAAATGACCGAAAAAGTTTCAGGTGTAAAACTTTTTTTAATCCCATCAATATTCGCAATCAACCAAGATATTTTCTTAATTGTTACTATCAAGAAATCCTTATTTTCTTGGTTTCTCTACCTTGCATACGCGTTTATTCTCTCCTCAAAGATAACGTTATTCTCATCAATTTCATAATTATTCTGATAAATTCTTCCTTTTTTAGCCTATTCAATGTATTCGTTTCTCTTTATTTCTACTCTCGATGAGAAATCCATGTCGAATTATGCTTAGATAAGTTTAAGTATTGAATTCTAAGTTGAAAGTGAATGATCAATTGTTCCTTTTTCTAGAATTCCATTTATTAATGCTCCACAAAATTCATGATTTTTTCGTATTTCATTGAAGATCATCTCAATATTTAAGTTATTGTTTCTATATTCACTAAGACAATATCCAAAAGAAGTAATGTATTTGTTTACATTATCAATAACTTCCTAAGCGGCTAACGACTATTTGTTATTTCCAATGAGTAAATCAAGTGAAATACTGTTCAACATGTATCTTCTGATTAGAGGCACATTATTCTAGGAAATCATGTAATTTGTATTCTTACTGTTCGCTAATATCATAAGTTTATGTGAGATTTTCGAGGAATTACTATTGATTTGAGAAATTATTTTAGAGATGAAGATTTAAAGATTTTCTGTGAAGTGTGAGGAGGAGTTCATTTTCTAAATAAACAGTATTGAGTATTCTTGAAAGGCAACAAGTTCGCTAAGGATTTCCTCAAGGTTATTCATGAAAAGAAGATTATCTTGAGTGGTGGTACTGGCCATTCTTTTTTGATGCTAGAAATTTTAATCTGATTAAGCAAAGGTAGCTAAAGGATGATTTTCGATTTTCAGATCACTAAGAAAACTAGTTAATGCTTGAAAGTGGACCCATCCCTTTAAAAACAGTTTAGAGTCGACTAAATCTTTATGCTCTTAACCAAACAATCTCAATTTCGCAGTTTGTAACGCATCCTCGATGCTTTTTTATGATTCATTTTATAGACTTATGCCTAATTTAAATTCATACCCAAATCGACGGGCTACAAATTCATTAAAAGAAGGTTCAAATCCAAGTTATTAGATCAAAAAATCTAAAAAACGATCAAACAAGAACTAAGGAACTGTTTCTACCAAGTAATTGTGCTCATTTTAACTCGCTATCAGGCATTCACCGAAGAAATACTTTTTAAGATTCTTCCAAGGTTTGTTCATCAGCATTATGGATTACTCATAAGAACATTAGATAATCTTTTGAATCACTTTTTAAGTTATTATTTCGTTGAGAGTGCGAATATCATAGAGACGTGCTACTTTTATTATCATTTTCTACATTATTTTGCTCAAAGAACATTTCTCATCTTTTTTGTTTTTGAGATACATCAAAATAGATTTATCACTAATCTCTGCTGCATATGAAACCAAGAAAGAATATTAACTACAAATCACACTTCCTTCGTAGTCTTAACTTGAGCAAATTCCTAAATACTTGAGAAAATTATCGTTGTAGACAAGATATTATGTTCTTTTTTTGATAGAATTGCTAAGGACTTCATAATTTTGATTCAAAAAATGTTCAAAAATTTCAAAGAAAGCTGTGATGCCATTCTATCCTTTTATCTTCTTCCCGTTTTAATCAACTAGCTCACATTACTGAAAATTACGAATATCACTAAGTAATAGCTGTTTGATGATGTCTTTAGATATCATAAATGAAGAATTCAAAAGAGATAAACTGTCATTGAAAATCCCTTAAAAAGTTGTCTTCTTTATCTTTAGAGCTAATTAAACAATAAAAGAGAGATGCTGTGTTAGAAATCATTTTAAATTTTTTAAAGAAAATGGAAAAGGATAATTAATCATCTTACTCTTTTCCTCATTTGAATGCTTATCAATGTATTTTCCCAGAATACCTAAAAGAGTAAAACCTCTGATGTAGTTTCTCTCACTTTCCAATCGCAGCAATGTCCGAGTAATTTGGTAATTTTCACAGGAATACGTTTTCAGTTATTCCATTAAATACTTCTTTTCTTAGCTTTAGATTTTATTCATCTTTTCTAATACTTTTTGTTCATAAATATCAAGAATATCATCAACATCGAAAGGTGAAATAAGATATTTTGAAGATTTGTTAATGTAAAATGAGATAATAAGAAATAATCCACCAAGATCTTCGTATGCAGTCTGCATTTATTGTTTCTTGAAGAATGAACTCAATAAGTTGAATATTTATTGTATGCCTTAACGTTGAGTAAAGGATTCGGTATTTTAGTATTTGTCTACAAACTTTGAAATAATACAGTAAAAGTTAAATAAATTTGGACATTTTTCTTAGATAAAATAAAAGGGAAAAAATAAAGAAGAATTGAAGATTTTTATACAATTTGATGAATTACTCTCTAAAGTATGTTGAGAAGTTTAAGTGCAGTGTCTTGCGTTAATGATAGTCTTTAGTAGAATTCTTCAAACCCAATGATCATGTGAGAGACAAAAAAATAGCCATAAGGACAATCTAACAAAGCAAAAAAAACAAATTGATAATAAAACTAAAAATCAATAGTTCAAAAAGAAATTTACTTTTTTGAATAAAGTGAAAGTAAACATAGTCTAGCAGCGCTTAAGGAGATGAATTAGCTACTTTTTTGAAGATATTTCTTTGCATTGATTCACATACATATTTTAGGAAAGATGATTAGAGATTTACAGAATCTAGCTGTCCGTTCCTTTCATGTAGCTGAAACAGCTAAATATAAACTAAACTCAGTTGATCCTTGGTTTAACTAGTGTATTTAAATAAATAGACTAACATGACATTCTTGTAATCTCCTTGCAATACCCTCCCTAAGATATTCTCTTGAAACTCTTAACCAAGTTCTGTTTCTAGTATTTTAAATTTCTCACAGGCTTATTAATCCATTAAATCAGAAATACTAAAAGGAATATCATGATCTAGTTATAGTTTCCCTAAGCTTCTAATTATGCATTAGACATAAGCTGGATCGTTCATTTTATCTGAAGGTTTGAGATAAGTTTCAACTAATTGTCTAAGTTATTGCATTTATTTCAGCTTTCCATAAGAGATTTCCAATGTGAACTCATAATCAGATTCAAGAATTTCCTTTATTAAAAAATCTGTTATTATTCTAGGAATTTAAGAGATTTCATTAAACTTAAGACTAAGAACTGCGTCTGGAAGCTTTGTAGGCCACAAAAATGGAGAAACTTAATTATCTTCACAAAAATATCCATGTCGATACTACTCATAAACGTAGAAGTATGATAAACACAGAAACATCCTTTCCTCGACTGAATTTTAGGTTCTCTGCAATTTATGTTTTACGAGTTCTTTGATATGAATTTATCCTGTTATCTCAGTGGGACATATTTCTTTAGACACCTCATTGAATGCAAAATCAGATGAATTTTGAATTTCTTAACTGTTTGAAATACAATTAATGACTTATTCTTAGCAGGGATATGATTCTCCAACATCATAATCAGGATCAAAATATTCTGGAAGAAAGTGACTCAAATGAAGGTATTTATAATCTTGATTCAATATATTTACTAGCATATTTTGATGGAGACAAAACAATTTAGAAGCATTTTTGACTATTTTATCTTTTTCATTATCTAAAGATTATTGTTATCTTACTAGAGAAATAAGATATTTACTGATAATATAATTGATTTTCCAGTTCTCAGACTAGATGGCAATTTATAATAGATTTTGTTCTCTCTTCAAAAGCAGATTATCTAGTTGCTGTTTTACAAAAAGAAATGAAAAAACAATAATTGAAAATGATGCTCGAATATCTTTCAATAACATTTTATGTTTCTCATAAATCTATTCTTCTTAATCTAAAAAAATAACTTAATTCTTTTAAATTTGTTTCTCAATATATATTTGCTTAATTTCTAGCAACTATCCACTTTAATATTAACTATCGATACCCTTCTAATAACCCTGCTTAAATAAAGTGCTGTTGCTAAATATCTTTTAGATAGTAATCCTAAAAAGTGTATTATTTTTGTTTTTCACTAATATGTTTTTCTTACTGCAGATTCTTATTGACAAATGATTCCATATTGATTTGAAGAGAACAGCTTTTAGATATCTAATAGTAATTTCAGCATTTTGTAGAGTTCATCTTCAATTTTGATTCTTTTCTGATAATCATGATTCTTCACACAAGCGAAGAACTTATCCATGGATATTTCTATCAGCGAAATTGCCCAAGCTTGAAGTACCCCTAATTCAATAAAGTCTTCCATTTTTTAGAAAACACATTGCCTTTTTTGGGACATTTCTTAAAATAAAACATACACTCGTTCATATGTAATATCATCGTCTTTTACAGCAAAAACTTCGTTCCGCAAGTTCAAATTCTATTGAATTAAAATACACAATCAACATTTTACAAAAAAGAAAAATTGATTTGGAGTTAAAAGTCATTTTTACTTCCTGGAAGTAATGCTGTCTATGGAGATAACTACCAAGTTCATAGGTCCTCTTAAACTGCATTTCTTTATCTTTAATTTGGTATTTGATATTAATTATTTGGATCCTAATATCAAATATTGTTTCTTAATTTTTATCAAATTTCTTAATAGGGTATCATAATTTTTCCTAAGTTCTCCGCCTCTTAACCTCAAATATTATCTGGCAAATTAAAATATGGATGATTCTCTTATAATAATTGATTTTTTTTCATTACTCTGGAATTGTAGTGCTACCTATTTGGCACATAGATTCTATTTTAATTTCTTATTTTCTGAATTTTAAGAAAAAAGAGGAGAAGTTTTTTAAAAATAATGATGCAAAACCCATTGTTTTCATTGGTTGAAAAGAATTTTCGGTTATTAAAATACCTAAAAGATTTTGTACACTTTAAATAAGATTTAAGAATCAGAATCTTTTAAATTAATTAATCTTTTAATACACTCAATCAATCGTTTATTTAAATCATTGCAATTTAGCTATTTTCATATCCGTAAACCAATCAAATAAGGAGTTAATTCTTGTGAATTTTTTAGGCTAATCATTTTTTGAGTCAAAAATAATTAACAATTCTTGTTATTTTTGTGATTTCTAGCAAATCAAAAAAAGAGAAAGAAAAAACATCTTTTGAACTTCAAAAACAACAGAAGAACTAAATTATTAAATAATGTGAATAAATTAAAGAGTCAGTTTACTGACACATAGTCAAAAGTGATGAGTTGTCAATCAAAAAAGAAATAAAAGATAGTTTTTTTTTGTTTCCCTCCCCATCCCCCTTTTACTGGAGATAAAGAATTAATTTGAATGTTAAATTTCAATTAATCTTCAAATCAGTATATCAAATTTGTTAAATTATGTAAAAATACATGCAATAAAATGGCAAGATACTTACATTTATAATTTAAGAAAAGTGAATACTTATTATGAAAATATTAAAACAGAACATTTTTACGTACAAAGAATTAATCTAAAATAACTCATTCCTTAATAGTAGAATTGGATTTTACTCTCAATATGAATAATAATCCATACAATCGTTTGTCTTTTCTTCTAGTAGCACTTGACGTGATTGTTCTTTTGTTTTTTTGTTGTTGAAATTATGTAATTCTCCACCTGAAATTTTTAATAATGATTCATCGAAAAACCCTTACAAATTAAAAAAAATATAGAAACGCTTTGAGAATAATAATAAAAGAAAAAAAATGTAATTATCTTACAAAGTATGTGAGAAATAATATAAAAATAGAATGAGTAAGATGTAGAAAGATTGAATCGCGTTTGCATATTCACTTTCTCGAAAAGAATTTTGTTTTGTGTAAACGTTTGGCAGAAGAAAATAGAAAAAATTAAGAGATAAATTCACAAAAACTAGCAAGTGAAAATAAAAGGAAAATCTGCTAATTGTAATTGTTAATACCCCCCAATAATTGAAAAAGCAAATCAATTAGAATGATGCACCCATTTCTTCTCGTCAAGGAGTTTATTAGAGACAATCTACAGAGTCTATTCAAAGGAGCACCTCGTCCTCGTTTTATTGCTATTGTGTGCCTTATCGTTGAACACTTTTTGCTATTCTCACTGATCCTCATACCAACTTTTATCTATCCCAAAAACAGCAATGATTCTAATAGTAATAACAATTCTTCTCTTGAATGGGTATCGCTCCATATGATTTCCGATAGCGCTATTCAACCAGTGGTAATAGGATTTCTTATTGTTAACTGTGCAATCTATGCAATAATAGCGGTACTATTTCTCATCTATTGCATTCGTCCGTATAAGTAAAAGAAGATGATGATCTTAAGTCTCTGCATTATGAACTACAACAGCATAATTAGCATTCCTTCTTTTTTTATCTCTCTTGACAGTCTCACGGCTTTCAGCTCTGTGAATATTGTATTGACAATAACTCTCTCACTGATATGCGCATTTCTTTCATCGAAATATTACAATTTCATATTAACTGATTTTCTAGCAAAACGAGGAAGTATCTGGGATATACTTAAGGTTATTGTATTAGACGCAGGACTAATTGGTATTAGGATATCAGAGAATGATAGGCCGTATGTATTCTTTATTATGGGTATTGCTGTAGCTAATGGTTTGAATCTTCTAAATAGACATTTGTTTCATGATAAAATCATATCTATTACATATTTATCATTGAATATGGGTCTAATAGTCTCAGCGATCTTTGCTTCGAGTAATTAAAACACAGATTCGAAGATTACATTTATTTTTGCTATAATCTGCATCTTACCTTTTGCGATGAAACTCAGTATTTATATGATAGAAACTCTTCATAGAAAAATAATCTAGAGCATTGACAGCTTGTGCTAGTCTTTTTAATTAAAAGCATCTGGAGTTGACGACGAATTAAGACACGAGAGTGATTTTCTAATTGATTACTACACGCGATATTTAATTGGGAATTATTAAGTATTTAAGAGAGAGAATAATGTTTTTGGAGATTATTTTCATAATTTAGTGGATTACAAATCATCACAAGATGAAAATGATTCATAATATTCTTCTACTTCCTTCAATTCAAGGGAGAATTCAAACTCCTTTAATCTTGGATTATTTATCTAAAATCAAGAAAACACTTCATTCAAAGCAATGAAGGAGAAAATCAGAGATCTAATGGAAAAATTAGAAGGCAATATTTATGCTGTTTCTGCTGAAAAGATGGCTGTAGCTAAATAAGAATCTAATACTTTGCGATATCTCTTTTATTTACTTGAAATTGAATAAAACTTACCGAAAGTTGCAATAAAGTTGCATGAGTATTTGTATTTCATGAAGAATCACATTGGAATAATTGAGTAGTCGATTCTGAATATGCTGAAATATGAGCTCGAGTTAAAAGAAAAAGAAATATTGAGAACAGAGAATGATCTCACGGGCGCATTTCTGTTTGAAGAAAATTTAACTTAAGCACGGTAATCACTGTTATTAGGACATAGATAAAAAATTGAATTCTTAAAAGAACTTTCAAACGATCTCATTAACATTCAAACAATGAAAGCGATTGGAATGAAATTTGTGAAATAAAGAGATACTATCGCACTTTAATTACTGATGATAAACTAAACGAATCATAAAAATCCTGAGTTAAATCATCTTCTTTCGTTATTTTATGAGAATCTATGGATGGATGAACGCGATAAAAAATGCACACTCTTAAGTCTTGGAAGAAATGGAACAGGCAAACCAAGAGGATGGGGGAAAATGATCAGGAAAATAAAAAAACTAGATTATGAGGCTATGAGTAATAAATCTTGTACAATACTAGCCTCACTTAGTTTAGATAGATTAGGTAGAATTATTAAGGTTTCCAAAAACAGTGACAAAATAATTGGATTTTCTAGCTTTGATCTCATAGGGAAGAACTGCAATATTCTCTAGCCACATTCGATTGCTGTTTCCCATAATAAAATAATCAAACAAGGCATCGAGAGGAAAATACAAAGACACTATAATAAATCATTTTCTCCAATAATTGCAAGGAAAAAAGATGGGTATGGTGTGAGGATGTCTTTAGAATTTTAAGTTCTGGCATTGACATCGGTTAGCAGCGATATTGGGTTAGTCGTGAAGTTAACGATCGCGGAGAAAGAATTTGAAAAATATATCTTAGCGAATGTTCTCAACGGTGGATGCTAAGCTGAGTTATTTTCGAAGTAAACCTTCAATTCTTTACTCTTGAGGTATTTTAAATCAGCTGATGACATATTAGGCATTGAGTTACATTAAATCTTCCCATCGCTGACAGGATTGAGTAATCACATGAAAACTGCTGGAATGCGGAAAATGAAATTTCGATCATTGGCATTTTTACCTATGTAGAAAGTTCATGTAGATCTTAGGTAAAAACGACTTAGCGACTCTACGACTAATTTAGCAAACAGTATAAAGTAATAGTACTTTAATACATCGTGGAATGATGTTTATCTTGTGGATTTGAGTGTGAGATATTTCTGTAGATAAGGTGCTTTTGAGGTTTTGCTAGTAAAAATGAAGCACGTAAATATTGTGCAAGATGAAACTTAGTTACCTATGTTATTAAGAAATTTATTCTTTCCTAATTTAATTGATCTTAAGCTCATCTCAGAAATAACTCCTTAGTTGTTTGATGATTTCCTTAAGGACGATGATGATGCATCTTTGAATTCTAATTCAGTGAAATTACCTCTTTATTAAGATAAAAAATACGAATAAAAAACTGAAATCACATTATTCACGAGCGATTAACAAGCTATTGACTCTAAAATGAATGCTTTTCCATAAATATTTTAATCTAACTTTGAAAATAGTGGATTGTCTGCAATGCGCATATCAAAATAAGATAATATTGTTAAAGAAATGTCAGCAGGTAGAAAAATTAGCCTAGTTGAAGGATACAAACAACATACCAGAAATCACAGCCATATCATCTAGGACGATAGCAATAATTCGCTGAATCATAGTCCAAAGGTACCTTCAGAGACTGATTTAGAGCTAACAAATTCTAAACGATTCAGTATTGGCAATAACACACAAAATGAATTCTAATTAACATAAAGAAATCCACTTTTACGAGAGGATTTAACAAAAACATAGATGTCTAAACTATCATACGCTTCACAGCAATAATAGTAGCTTTTAACTGTCACTCCATCTAATTTACTCTTAAGAATAACTCAAGAA
>Ga0302284_1001389_pt1 | contig 10949 bp, 9 predicted proteins | sample III_Fen_E2_1_FD_198760 | JGI IMG/M metagenome (GOLD analysis project Ga0302284, IMG submission 198760) | Peat permafrost microbial communities from Stordalen Mire near Abisko, Sweden - III_Fen_E2_1 | ecosystem: Environmental > Terrestrial > Soil > Wetlands > Permafrost | place: Sweden: Abisko...
GGTAGTTTTAGCATCTGATCATAGGACTTAAAACTCAAATAAGATATACTTAATGAATAATCCCTATAAGATGCTGAAATTTCAATTTTCAATATTGAGGGGAATAATTCAAATACTTTTTTTTGAGAACTTTGAAATGACTCCCTGATTAATGTTCACCAGAGAATTAAATAGTATGCTGTTTCGTCTTTAATCCCAAACACTAATAATTCAATCAAAGTACTATCTTTAGATACAAGCATATGATTAATGCCATAATCTTGATAATAGACTTCGAAATATCGACAGTTAGTAAAAAAAGAATCATATCTCATTATTAAAAATGATTCGTAATCAAGCGGTATACCTTGATAACACTCTATTGAAATCATATTTATCTTGTATTTACGTAAATAAGTAGTGGGTAATAATAAAAAACCAGACTTCAAATTCTTAGTATTATACAACTTCGAGAGATTTCTGTTATGTGACGATATGGATTTTAGTTATATAAAAAGTAGGAAATAACGATTCAAGGTAATTATTATTACACTCAACTTCCAAATTATTGACATCGTAATATCAATGATTTACTCTTTTAAAATAAAAATGTGATACTGTGCAAGTTCTTTTACTTGTTGCAGTCAAATTATACATAAATCAAACAAAATGAGATATACAAGGATATCAACAATCAACAATTTTATTTATTTGTCATAAAATCAGTAACTTTACTCGCCCGTTTCGATTATTTTCAAATAAAGTTCCGAATATGCTTCTATCATACTACTATGCGAAAATTTACTGGATACATATAAATATGCTTGATTTTTAAGCGATTCCAAATCATACTTTCGTCCTTTTATATTTTCAAATAGAGTTACCAATTCATTTTCATTATCAAGCTGAAATAACAGAGGCCAATTTATGGGCAATGTTTCACTTAGTCCTGGAGCAATAGCTGCAATTACCGGAACATTTGAATAAGATGCTTCAATAGAAATCAGAACCAATCCTTCAAATCGGGATGGCATAATGAGAAAATCAAATGCATATAATTTCTCTGATACATTTGGAACAGAGTCATATACTATCACATTTGGATTAACTTTAGCCAATTTCAATACCTCGTTTTGATAAGTGCCTTTTCCGATAACATGAAAAATAAAATCGTCTTTGAATCTTTTATTTATCTCTTTAATCCGTTCAATTAAAATGTCGATTCCTTTCTGTTCTTCAAACCGTCCACAAAATGCAATATTAATCTTCTGATTATTAATTGCGAAGGAATGTTCTGTTTTCCTGGGAACAACACACCCATTGTAAATGATACTTAGATGTTGAGGTATATTTAAATTATATCTATTCCGTAAATCATGATATGACTGTAATGCACAATCTGAAACTCCAACAATCCAATCATCGATAAATCCGTTTTCAACAAATCTACCCAATTTATGATGATTAGGCCAAAGAACTGTATTATGAATTGTTCTTACAATTTTCGGGAAATTGATATGCAAAAAGGAAAATAAGCGTTTTGTGATCGAAAGGACAAAATCAGGCTCATCAGTATGAGAATGAATAATATCAGGTTTCTCAATCAATAAGTGATAAAAGAGCATGAATGGACAAATTAGAAAGCTTATTGTTTTATTTCTATGTCCAAGACTTATTATTCTAATATTCTTTGATTGAAGCTCTTTCTTTTTTTGAATGGAATAATGATCATTCGTTTGATACAATTCCACGACTATAAATTCGAAACTTGTAGGTGATTTAGTATTACAAAACTCAGATAAATTAAAAGCTACTATTTCAGCTCCTCCTAATTGAATTGAACTAATCAGTTGAAATATTTTAATCATTGTATTTTTCTCCATTCCTTAATAAAATCAGATTGATAATTTGGCATTAATGACGGTTTGCTATTAATATCAATTTTTTCAACGACATCAATCATTTTCAAAAAATCATTTAGTTTCTCAATCGCCATATTTTTATTCAAGGGATCAAATATTAATCCTTTATCCGGTTGTATTAAATAAGATGCTCCTGCATATTGTGAACACAAAACATTCAGTCCAAATATTAACGCTTCATTTACGACAGCACCAAAAGGTTCATACAAACTAGGTAAGACGAAACCTGAAGCGCAAAGGTACCAGGCATAAAGATCAGCTCCTTCATACCTTCCCGGCAAGAGTACCTTTTCATCAAGTTTCTTCTCTTTTACCAAAATTTCAATTTTGCTCCGTTCCTCACCATCACCAACCAAAACAAGTACAAAATCCTTTTGATTAAAAAGTATATCCTGTGTTGTGTTTATAAATTCAACTAATGATTTTTCAGGGATAAACCGACCCACAAACAATAAGACTTTTTTACCTCTCAAGTTAAATTTCCAGATATATTCCTGACCAATTCGTTCCAGCTCTACTTGATTGTTTCTCAATCTTTCTGGATTCTGCAACATGGGTGAAACAATTATTTGTTGACTTTTAATATTAAAAGTATCTTGATAGTATTTCGAGACTTCATCAGTCAACAAGACTAAATAGTCTAACTGATTTACAGTTTGTTTACGAGCAATGTAACGAATTTTAGATTGAACATGATTGCAAATATCAATACTATCATCTATCAAGGAACCAACTTTTTGATTGATAAATCCAAAACGCTTTAGTAAAATCAGATATTGAGTTATGAATGAGTATTCATAACCTAATATTACATCTGGATTAATGCGTTTAATTGTTTTAAGTATTCCAAAACGGAATACTCGTCCCATGATTCTTGGCCCTTTCAGCAAATAAGAAACTTTAAACTGCAACTGAGAAATCAGTTTACTCTGATCAAATTTATGATTCCAAACATTATCGAAAACAAATACAACTTCCAAATCATACAATTGACTTAACGAGTTAAATTGATCGACTAAATAGGGAGCTAAAGCAGGATGAAATATCAACAGTCGTTTTTTCATTCGTGTTTTAATTGACAATATTCACAAGATAAAAAAATAATAATTTGAAATGATAATCTAATTGATTTCCGAATAAAAAATCAAATCACAAAACGCACAAAATAATCACATAAGAAAATAAATATGTAGAACAATACAATTTCATATTTAATATTTTGAATTTTGAGTTTTGAACATTTCCTAAACCTCACTTTCTAGGAGATGCATTCTATAGTCTATAATTTTTGAAACAGATTATCCAGCTGTTTGCCAAAAATCATGGAATTACATTGTCTTTCTGCATAAATTCTCGCATTCTTACTATATTCTTTAACCATTTCCGGATTATTATGAAAGGTATTGATAGCATTCCGTAATGCCTCAACATCACCAACAGGAACAATTATACCAAAGCCTTCTTTCTCAACATTGAATGGAATATATGAATTTTCAGTTATTATCACCGGTTTCCCTAATCCCATTGCTTCACATAATGCTGTATAACCATTACAAGTAGGTCGTGTCGGTTTAAAAATCACTAAACTAACATCTGAGTTCAGCGTTGCTTTCTCGGTAACCTGTGGCGAATCTTTTGATTCCTTTATATATTTGACTTCAATATTTGATGACTTATCTTTAAATTTTGTAGCCAAATCACTATCAATCAAATACAATTCAAATTTTGCATTTAAGTCGCAAAAAGCATCAACCATTAAACTATAATCGCGACTATCTTTACCTGTTGATACGAATTTTATATCCTTTTCACCTTCTGTTTTTTTGTATTTATCGAGAATCCTGTTATATTGTTCTATGTCTGGACCCCAATTGCCAATAAAAATTTGTTTATTCGTAATCAACCCTGACTTAATCGATTCAGAAGCTGACTTTTTATCAAAAAAAATCAATTTATCTACCCCTTTGTAATATAATTTTTGTTTTAGATAGTAACCGATAAACCCTTTTTTTCTGGTAATAGCGCTGTGTTGATAAATTACAATCTTCTTTCTTATTATTTTTATTGATCTTACAAAAATTATAAATTCAAGAAAATTTGGATACGGAGAATATATAAAATCGATTGATTTAATAACACGAAATATTTTGAGGGTATAGGTTATCATGTTTTTAAATATTGAGAAAGCACCTTTGTTCTTTGTCGGGTTTTCAGGATTACTATAAATTATTTTATACCCTATTTTTTCTAATTCAGGTGCTCCAAATAAACAATGTCCCGGATAAAGGTCATTTTTATAATTATTTAATCTATCATTAAAGCTTTCGCCAATTTGCATTGGCATACTAAACAATATCGTTTTCATAATTAGGCTTTGTTAGAATTAATGAATCATAAGTTAAAGGTAGAATTTATATGTTTAGTTTTTAAGCATTCGTTTTTTAATGTTATTTCCCGGACTTATATCATTCCATTTTGTAACAAAATTTCTTTTAATCTTCCTACCCCAGACTCGAATGAAAATATTGAATTATAAAGACTTCTTATAGTCTCTGTATTGAGATTTCCTTTTTTTCTTTCGGTAATCATATTTTCCAAACAAGCCCGAAATGTATCTTTACTTTCGTAAACAAACAAACAATTCGCATCCATAAATTCAGAATACCCTCTTGCTGAAACTGTATGAGTTAAAACCGGCAGGCCTGACTTTAAACCATCCATAATGCGTAATTTTAACCCTCCACCGACACAAATGGGACAAATATAGACATCTGAAAGAGCTATTACTTCCTGCATATTTTCAGGATTAGGTATTAAACTAATTGATGGATATTTTGCACACGTATTTATCATTTTAGTGGACGGACTGCTCCCTGCAATAATAAGTTTACTTTCAGGAAATATTTTAAGCAATTCCGGATATTCATTTTCTAAAAAGGGGATTACTGAAACTTCCGTTTGGTATGCTCCAAGTGCTCCGGTAACTACAAAACACAATTCAGATCTGAGTATCTGATCCTTATTTATGATTTTGTTTGATGATTTTGAAATTGATACTGATTCAAAGCTTCCTAACTTTATTATTTTCCTTGTTTTCTGTGGATCATAATGTATTTGGAGTGAGTTTGCATCTTCATCTGTTAATGTCAGGTTCAAATCACTCTTTAAAACTGCTGTGCTTTCTGCATCCTTTAAATAATAAAGAAATGGTATTCTCCATCCAATAAATGGTTTGGTTCCTTTATAGTATTCAAACTCATAATTGTGATGAATTGTAATTATCTTCAATCCGGGCCTTTTTATCTTTTTAATCATCCCTGCTGTTGTTATGCAGTTATCGAAAACGACTATGTCCGGATTATAATCTTTAATTTGAGGAATCAATACATTTGAATATCTATGAATTCTACCTCGATAGATATCAATAACTTTTTGGATATTGCTACGTTTATCCCGAACACCTTTTAAAATGCATTTTTGATGAATAAAATTTGAAATAGGGACTCCATTATCTGGGTACATTAACATACATGAATCTGCTATTTCTGAAAAGGCATTTATATAAGCTCTAGATGCAAAGGAACCTCCACTATTATTATCAAGATAGTGATGTGTAATTATTATAACTCTCATATTTTGGCAGTTTCAGTATGAATTTCTTAATCTGTTTTCACTCAAAGAAAATTATTTGAAAATCAGGCAGTAATTCAGCAAATTTAAATTAGAATACACTTTTAGATGGCATGTTTCTGTATATTTTTCTTTTTATCAGATACTATTTTACCCTGGATTTTATAGAAATATTTATCCAATAATAAATTTAGATGTTCCAAAATCCCTTGTTAAATTATTAATTGATAAAATCTTTCCTTTCAATTTTCCTTAAAACCTCTTCAATGGCTGTCATATTTCCATCATAGTAAGTTGGATAATTAGCATAGAAAATATCAAAGATTTTTTGAGGTGTGGTTTCCATGTTATATTCCTTCATAATACCCAGTAACTTGTTTTTTAAATCTTCTATTCCGGTATACGTTATAAAACATTCTGGAAGTATTCCTGACCCATGAACTTGTGGTTCTTCATCCAATCTCCACGACATTGGCCAGGAGGTATCGGGAGTAAAAATGGAACTACCGCAACACAAACATTCGGCAATCGGCAATCCAAAAGCTTCCATGGATTGCATAAAATAAAATGTTGAACTCATGTAAATATTTCTGATTTCTTTAATCGAATAACTTCCTTCCAAAGCAATATATGGGATATTTAAGTCCTTCAATATTTGTATTTGCATGTTACGTGTCGATTCGAAACCTGGTTGAAGGAAATCGATTACAGCCATAAATTTCTCCTTCGTCTTAGGTCCCAATCCGGTGCTTCGAAGATATATACCGATTTGACTCCATGGAGCTGAGGGGACTTGTCTAATCTCAGTGACTTCAGCAACTGCAAGATGCCAATCGTACCTTTCTATTGACATGGCATTTATGCTTTGAAGCTTTAAAATCTGAGTGGGGGCATTCCCTAAATAAAACACTTCATAAAACAGTATGGGTGTATTCCCTAATTTCTTACGTAGATTTTCAACACTATACGCACTTTGCAAGAATGCTCCGGGGATACAATCGCAAATTACGATGGCATCAAAGCTTTTTAATCTTTCAACAAGTATTCTATCTTTAAAAAAGTACCATAATTTATAACCAAACCAAAGATGAAACTTATATTTATGTTTCACATCATTGTATTTTAGCAACCGCTTTAAGGCATCTATTCTGTAGAAAACTTCTGAGAATGTATTAGTTGTCTTGAGTAACTGATGAAGACTATCTGCTAAGACACGAGGGCTACGGGGAGCCGAACTAGATAATATTGCAATTTTGGTCATAATGTATATAAGTCTGAAATAAATTGCGCTCTATATAGCACAATTAAACTCTAAAAAATCATATAAGCAGAAAACTAAACATCAATTACAAATGCTTAGAATTAAAAAAAAATGGTTTCCAAAATTAGAAAACACGAAAAAGGAAGACACTTCATTCAATCAAACAACCAACTTAAAATTTAATATCAAATAAAACGAATTGAAAGTAAAACATTAGCTTTTCAATCCAACAACAGAATGTTCATTTATAAAATTCATTTTTGTTTCCAAGTATAAATGAAAAACCTCCACAAGCATCGGCAATTTTCTCAACACCAATCAGTTTATTCGAATTCCCAAGTAATAAATAGGGAAGTACTATCAATAATCCAAAACAAAATTTCAGAAACAATCTTGGAAAAATACTTAATCCGAGTTTTCTTTTCTCCATTAGTGATTCGACAAAAAACGAAGTATTTGAAGTCCTATAGGTTCTCTTAATGATGTATTTAATTTTCGTTCTACTTTCAGGGATTATTTCATAAGCTTTTGCATCTGGATTACACCTTATTACCCCTCCCATTTTTGTAATAATACTGGTTAAATAGCAATCTTCTCCACCTGTAAAATTTAACCTCACATCAAAAGGCCCTTCAATTTTATCCAGATATTCTTTTTTTAATAATAAACTGTTTGTATAAGCCTCGGGAACAATTTCACCATAATTAAATGTGGAACCTGTGTGGAATCGTTTAATATAGGCAGGCACTTTTTTGTTAAAGACCGGGGGATTTGTACCCCAAACCCCATCAGCATTAAATTCCTTCTGGCATCTCATTAACTCAACAAGCCAGTCATTTGCTACAGTTTGGTCATCATCTACAAAACAGCAGAAAACACTTCCAACAGCTCCTTTAACAGATGTATTCCGGGCAAATGCAATTCCTTGTTTAGTTTCCAGAAAATAATTAATCTTGAATTTAGATTTGGATGAAAATTCTTTGATAATATTTTCAGAATGATTTACGAAATCATTCTCTACTACTACAATACTAATTTGCGTATCGGAAGGTATTTGCATCTTAGCGAAACTATCCAGTAGTTTATACAATCCTTCCTGCCTTTTTCTGGTACAAACACAAATTGTTATATCGACCATTTTATTCTTGTAAAGTGTTTATTTTGTAGATGTCAACGCTTAGATTTAAGTCTAAACCATAGATATCGAGAACGTTATTATTTGTCATTTCTTTAATAGTCTTAGAATTTCTCTGTGAATCAACTATCCGGAATTAAATACTGTTGCAAATCCAAAATGAATTTATTTCTTCAAAGAATATGAAAGCAGGATACCTCTCAATTTCCGAAAACTATGGTAATGAATTTTACCTTTATTTAGCCATTCAATTATATCAAACTGTTTCATGCAAATGCAAAAAAGTTCAACCCCATCTTCAACAAAATTGTTTATCTTCAAGCAACTCTTGGCGTATGGATAAGAGTTTTTGCTGAAACTAACTTTACGTTCATAGGGTAAGATTTCAAATTCTTTTAAATGTTCCTCCGTTGCATAATCTTTATCCATTGTGAATTTCACGCAAATATTATCCCAATTAATTCTGGCTTTTCGACGGTTCCACTTTTCAAAAGCATCTTTTTCAGATTTATAATGCAGAAAGTGTATTTCAATATCCAATATCTTGCCTACCGGAAATTTTCGATTTTGAGTTCTTAATTCATTTATCTTTTTATATACTGATTCAGAAATAAATTCCAGTTTCGATTCTAAATATTTATGAGGGTCTTTGAGGAATTTAATATAACAGGGTGCCATCATCATCAATCCGACAAAAGGGGTATTGTAAGGGATTTGCATCTTCCTATATATCTCAGCTCCCCAGCAATCATTTGAGAAAATACAAAAATCTTTTTTTGAAATCGATTTGTCAAATATGCCCTTATTGAATTTAATCAGGCTATCTTTTAGAATTTTTTTAATTATTGCCATGCAGTTTTTTCTAAAATGAGAATGTTCTGATTAAATAATAATATAAATCAACTTGTTGAAACCTTAAAAACCAGACTGATTCAAGATGGTAGAAATATCTTTCATCATAGCATTATATTTATCTTGTTGATTTTTACTGAATAAACGGCATTTTTCAAAGTCAAAGTTACTGATCTGAAGAAAGACTTCCTCTGGAGTTGGACGTACATCTGAACTTCGAAGAATACTGATTCTATTTTTTAAAAATCCTGCTTGAGATAAAATATCATATATTTTACTTGATTTATCATTCACAAAGACCTTAAAATTGACAATGCCATATAAATCGAATGAAAAAATGGGTACAACATTGTGCAATGCAATTACAATTGGGTGCATTTTTTCGCCAATATAACCTGATGCATACTTAATTAATCCATACCACTCTTTTGGACATAAAGGGACTTCAATTTTTGTATTAAAAGGAGGATCAAAATGTAGACCGTTTGGCATGGTTAAAGCAACACATTGTAAATTATTCCTTTCAGCAATAACCTTGAATGACTGAAGCCATTCTTTTGATACTATATTTGTGTCATAAAAACTAAAAAGCAAATACTTTTCGTGGAGGTTGAATTTTTTGATGATTTCATCTTTAGTGTATTGATCTTTTACATTTTGATTAAATGCAAAGACCGGATCAGGTGTTATGTGAGAGATAATAGACCCATGTGATAAATGTTTTATCATTTTTCTTGTCCAATCATCTCTGACAGTTATATATTTAAACTGATTAAGAAACAGATTCATTTTTTTTCTCAGGCTCCCATTAATAAATTTATAGTCTGTATTTTGAGACGAAGCTGACATGATTACAACTGGAATTTTTTCTTTTAAATATGGAATAAAACTCCCCCAGAAAGGATTCGGAAACAAAACATCGCTTTTTGGCTTACCATTTAAAGTTATACCTTTTCTCCCAAAATGTATTCTGGAAAAAGTAGTATGATGTTGTAAAACGGCATCACTTCCAATAATGATTCCTTTGATATCATATTTTTCAATTACTTCTGCAATTCCATTCTCGTCTCTGCAAATAGTGGTACATGGAAGAAAATTTTGAATAAATGATTTATGAGCATCTGCTTGCTCAATTGGAAAGTTATGGTCGTAACTTGTTTCCAAATCGAAGGGTATCCAGTTAATAATGATTGGTTCGAATCCATTATTTCTTAGATATTCTACAGTTGAGAGTACTTGCAAATTAGCCCCGAAATTATAAACTGAATGATATGTCAGTATTCCTATTTTCATAAAATGGAAATTTATTTTTTGTTACTTGACAGAAGTTCTTTCTGTATTTCGGATTCAATTAGGTAAGAAAAAGACCACAATATCATTTCAAATATCAACCGTTTGAACAAGGTTATCTTTTTCAATTCCAAGCTTATATTCAATGTAAAACTTTTCCACCATATACAAAGCAATGGATTGGACAATAAAATTACCATCCCTAAAAAACTCCATTGTCGTAAAGGAGCTTGCAACAAGATAAATAAACCACATTCCAACATAATAGTACGCAACTGGCACTTCCAATAGGAATGCTTTAATGGAATAGGCAATCATGGATATTACAGCAAGAATCCCAATCATCCAACTTAACCCTAAAATTCCCCAATCTTGCCAATATATGCCGATATCCGGAAGGCGACCCATTAATCGTCCGTAAGAGGAACTTTCTTGTTCTGTACTGTAGGTCATTCCTGAGCCATAGATATATTCCCAAAAGCTTTTAAAATGATCATGGGTGAAGTATTTCAATTGAACTACCCGAATATAATCCTTGTTTGAAAGCACTTCTGTTTGTTGTCTAACTAACATACTGTCCAATTTTTCAGAAAATACCGGTATTTGTAACATTGCTATAAATAATCCACATCCTAGCAAGCTGAATAATAGTATATTCCACTTAAACCCTTTCACTCGAACAATTAATAAAAAAGTAAAAATGGTGATCATTACTAACATGGTTCGGAAGCCCATTAAAAAAATAACTCCAAAACATAAAATAGCAAGGAATAAATGAAGAAGCTTTTTATTATTGTATAAGTATTTATTCAATCCAAAGAAATAACCAAATGAGCTTAAGCCTTGACCTACTAAGCGGATACGGATGTTATCCGCTGAA
>Ga0302284_1001392_pt1 | contig 10936 bp, 11 predicted proteins | sample III_Fen_E2_1_FD_198760 | JGI IMG/M metagenome (GOLD analysis project Ga0302284, IMG submission 198760) | Peat permafrost microbial communities from Stordalen Mire near Abisko, Sweden - III_Fen_E2_1 | ecosystem: Environmental > Terrestrial > Soil > Wetlands > Permafrost | place: Sweden: Abisko...
TCGACAATGTACCATAGTCATTGTTAAAATATCTACGTGCATTATACCAATATCCAATTTTTGCACCTGAAACAATATCCATTAAACCGAATTTAGCTTCCCTGTCACATAATGCTTTAAACTTATTGATAAATGATTCAATATCTTCTTCATTTTGTCCACCCGATATACTATTTTTGTATTTATCGGGGAAATTTGTATTTAAAAATCTTCCCCATTTAACACGACTTCTATATTTAGTATATATTTCATCGTTTTCTTTTGCGTAATAACAATGGTCACGGAATGAATATGAATCAAAACTATTTTCATCAGCATTTAATAGTTGAATAGCTTTGTTAGACTGAATAAATGACACATAATTAAAATCATCATCAATGTCAATAAATGTTTGATTAAATTTTTCATCAAGTTCGTTACTTATAGATAATAAATCCTTAGCAATACGATGATTCATTAGTGCTAATTTAGATTTTAATCTTGGTGAAATAAATAATGGAAAGTCTTTCATGTTTTTATAATTTTATAATTAATACTTGTTTTATTATTGAGTACAAAGATATAACAATAAATTGAAACACCAAAATATTTTGGTGTTTTTTTTTCAATTTATTTCTTTTTTCTTACTTCTGTTTTAGTTTTTGCAGTGGTGGTTGGTGCAGAACCTTCTTTTTTAACTGGTACTCTTTTAGTTGGTACTTTAGTTACCTTTTTTTCTTTAACTTCTTTTAATTCAGTAACAATTTGTTCAGTTGTCTTTTCAGCTTTTGGTGTTTTAAGTTCAATAACCCTCTTAGGTTTAGTGATATCAGTTTCAGGTAGAACTACTTGTAGTGGAACTACTATTTCATCATCAACTATTTCAATAACTTCGTCTGCATCAGCAGTAACAATTTCTGTTGTATTTGCAGATGCAAATATCCTTCTTAAAAAATCTGTAAATTTACTCATAATCTTTCTTCTTTTTTTTATTTTTTTAATTTATTAAAACATTTTCTACATAGTGGACGATATCTGTCATTTCCACCTATTTCAATAATGCTACCCGATGTAATTACTTTACCTTGTGTATTAAATCTTGCATTTACAATCGCTTTCTTTTTATTACATTCAGAACAAATAGTTTTAATTTCTTCAATTTCATCTGCTACTGACATTAAAAATTTAGTTGAACCAAAAGGTTCTAATCTAAAATCACTTCTTAACCCATAACATATAACAGGTATATCCAATTCATCAACTATATCAAGTAATTCTTCTATATGTTTCTTTTCAAAAAATTGAACTTCATCAATTAAAACACAACCTATATTTGAGTCACCTTCTTTTAATTTATTTGAAACAAGTTCAAAAATATTTGTTTCTTTATCAACAGAAATTGCTTCTTTACTTACACCAACCCTTGATTTAACTATACTATGTCCATATCTATCATCAATTTTTGAAGTTAATATAATTGAACTTAATCCATTTTCTTCATAGTTATATGCAACTTTTAATAAGTCAAGTGATTTACCTGAACCCATTGTTCCATATCTAAAAAATAATTTCGCCATATTGTTTTTATTTATTATATCACATAAAATGAAAAAAGTTATAAGTTTTCTTCAAATAATAGATACTTTTTTGATATTTTTAACAATGTTTTACCTGTTGATTCTTTTTCAATCGTAACATTTTTATTATTAAATATTACTACATTATCATCTTCATCTAAAAACCCAATATAATCCTTTGTTATTATTTCGTTTTCGCATAAAACAAAATCTATGCTATAAATATCGTTATCAATATCAATACTATTACATTTTTTTACTAATAATGGTTTTATAGTTTTACTTTGGTCATTAATTGTCATTAAAATACCATCATAATTAATATAATTCTTTTTGAAATTAATAAACCTTATTACGTGTTCAGTATTGAATATATTAAATTCTGTATATTCGTTTTGTAAATTATATACTTCAAATGCAGTCTTATTTGCAACAATCCCTAAGTTAATACCTTTACTTTTATATTTACCAAAAGTTTTTATTAAATCGAAATTGTTATGTTTAACTTGAATAGTTAAATACCCATAAAGTGCATGATGAACAATAAAATCAATACCATAAACTTTATCAATAAAATCACCATTACCACCTTGATATAATATTTTAAAATCATTATTTGCTAAATAATTTAAAACTAATGATTCTGAATAATCACCAACACCCGAAAAATGAACTAAGCTATCTGTAAATATTTCACGATAATCTGCAATTTCTTTTAAATAAATATTTGCAATTTCAAATATTTGATTTCTAAATTCTAATAATCCATTTTCTAAATCAGTTTCAATATGGTTATAAGCATTTTCACCCCTTAATCGTATATCTTCATTTTCATCTTTTAACATTCTCTGTATAAGATATGAGATAAATTTAGATAATTGACTATAATTAGAATCTAATTTATTTAAAAAGTCGTAACTACCATCTTCACCTCTTATTATTTTACCATACTTTTTGATATCACCATTTAAAATTCTACTGTGTTTGTATATATTATCTATATTTGGATAATCAGTAAGTTTTAATATATCCAACCCACTGAAAAATTTATCTATTTCTTCTTTGGTTAAGTTTGATTTATATTTATTTAAAAGGGTATCTATAAGTGGTGGCATATTTAAACCTTTCAAATCGTTCAACCACTGTCTTTTATATGAAATTTTATTTTCTAAAATTTTAAAATTGTATTTTGTGCATACTAAATCACCCATAGTTATAACTTTTATTTAATCTATTATAGTATAAAAATAGATAAAAGTTTAATTATGGGTGAAGATTAATAGTTATAATCAGTTAGAAATCTTTTATTTTCTAATCTTTCTTTTTCGATTTGAATATTAATTCCTTTAAACCCGTCACGGATAAGTTCATCACCATTAGCAATAAATCCATCATCACAATATTTCATAAATGATGTAGTAAATTCTGTTTTTAATGTCTGAGCACCATAAATGTTATTAATATGATTTGTGAAGTCAACTAATAATAAATTATCAATATGAAAACGTTCTTTCAATTTAGCTAATCTATAAACATCAGTTACATCATTATTACTTAATACAAATTCTTGTAAGAAAACCATTTGATTAATCACATCATTACTAAATTTTAATGTATTTAGTTTTAATTTTTGTGATTTAATAATTTCCGACTGAAAAACATCAAGAAGTATAATAGCATTTTCTAAACTTGTAATTCTAATCTTAGTTGATACTTTCATACCATAAAACATTTGTTCCCACATATTATATTCAGTAAGTAAATCAACATACTTTTGCATGATTTCAATCCCACCTTTCTTAGCATGTTCAATAACCTTATTCCATTCTTCAATGATTCTTTCTTGTGATACATCATCTTTTGCACCAATTCCCCTTAAACGATTATCTGCTTTAATAGCATTAGATGTTTCAGTATCAATATCACCACCTGTTCGTGCAGCGAATCTTAAACATCTTAGAATTCTAAGACGGTCTTCATTAAACCGTTCAGATGCAATACCAACAGCTCTAACAACATTATTTTTAATGTCTTCAACACCACCAACTAAGTCTACAATTTCTTGCTTATTAATATCATAGAATAGAGCATTAAATGTTAAATCTCTACGTTTAACATCATCTTCTATTGTAATATGTTTCCCAATTTCAACTTTTTGGTCATCACCTTTAGTATCCCTACCTTGTGAAATATCTTTACGATAAACTGCTAATTCATATCCAAGTGGTTCATCTTTAGTATATATTCTAAGGACACCAAAGTTTTTCCCTTGTTCATCAGATACATTCCACCCTTTAAGAATTTTAGATGATTCTTCTGGTAATGCATTAGTAACTAAGTCATAGTCATGTGGTTGTTTACCTTGTAAAAAATCTCTTACCGCACCACCTACTACAAATAAGTCTTTTCCTGCATCATGGAATAGTTTAGCTATTCTTTCAACATCTGTTGGTATAATCATATTTGCTTTTACTGTATCCATTTATTGTTATATTTACTTTTTTATATATAATTTCAACAAAGATAATACAAAAAACTGAATTATGCAAACATTTATAAAAAAATATAATGATTATTTGAATGAAAATCTTTTATCCCATTTAAAAGGACCATCACAAGAAGATATGTTAAGGGATAATCCAACCGCATTATTAAGAAGTGTACTTTTTCAAAATGATGAATTAGTAGAACGTGCATTAAAAGCTGGTGCTGATATTAATTTTAAAGATGGGTTTATGTTAAAATATTGTGCTGAACATGGTTATTTAGATAAAGTTAAATATTTAATAGAACACGGTGCTGATGTTGATGCAAGTGAATTTATAACGGATTCAGCTTTAACTAAAGCAGCGAGAAATGGACACTTTGAAGTTGTTAAATATTTAATTGAAAATGGTGCTGGTAAAGATGTATATAAACGAGATTTAAAACAAGCATTAGCGTTTGCAAAGAATAATGCTAAACTTTTTAAAGATGGTATTGAATTAAGAACAAAATATCACCAAATTATTAAATATTTAGAAGATTTTGAATGGGGATGGGATGATTTAAGTAAAAAATAATTTATATATACCATACCAATAAAAAAATTGTTAATATGATACGTTATAATGAATTTAAGAATATAAGTTTAGAATTTAATAATGAAGAACTATTAACTGAATGTTTTTTTCATCGTTCTGATGATAAATTAAAGAATCTTATTCATTCTTTTAAAAGTTACATAATTAACTTAAAGCAATCAATTCAAAAAAAATATACAATTAACTTCTTTAAAAAAACCATAAAAGAAGATTTAGAAAACTATAAACAATACATATTATCTGAATATAAAAAATCTGAAATAAAAGAATTTAAGAATCTTTTTAAAGATTTTATTAGTGAAGTTGATAATGAACTTATAAAACTAATGAAATTAGATAAGTTTGTTGATGATATATTAAAAATATATTCTGATAAAAATTCTTTTGATATTAATATAAAAAACATTGAAAATATATTTAACGATTATAGTAAGAACCTTGATAAGTATTTTAATAATACAAATGAATATTTTTATAAAAAAATAGAAAAAAATAATTATTACGAACCTCTTAACAACATAGATGTTAAGAAGAATAAGCTAAGTTTAGAAGAATATCAAGAATTAAAATATGAATATCAAATTGAATTATTAAAATTACAAGAATGGATAATTGAAAATAATAAAAAAGTATTAGTTATATTTGAAGGTAGGGATGCATCTGGTAAAGGTTCAGCAATAAGAAATTTAGTTAGACACTTAAATCCAAAACATTATAGGGTTGAAACATTTAGAATTCCTACAAAACAAGAAAGTGATAATTGGTTTGATAGATATGAAAATGTATTACCGAATTCAGGTGAAATTGTATTTTTTGATAGATCATGGTACACAAGAGGGTATGTAGAACCTGCAATGGGTTATTCATCTAAGGATAAATATGAAAAGTTTATGAATGAAGTAAATGATTTCGAAAAAAATTTAATAGAAGATGATATACTGTTAATAAAAATATGGTTTTCTATTTCATATGATGTACAGAAGTTAAGATTTGAAATTAGAAAATCGGATCCATTAAAATATTGGAAATTTAGTGATAATGACGAAAAAGTATTGGATAAATGGGATAACTTTACAAAATATATTAATAATATATTTAGAAAAACAAATACCACAACCGCACCTTGGAATATTATAGATGCTGATGATGAAAGTTTATCAAGAATAGAATCTTTTAATAAAATAATTCATTGTATATCAAAAATAAAAGAAAAAACGAAAGATGAAAAAATAAATATAATATTTGAAGATATAGACGGTCCACTAATTCCATATGATGAAAATTCAAAAGTAGATTATCATATGTTTTTTAATAACCCAAATAAATGGAATAAAGATGCAATGAAAAGATTAAATACGATTATTGAAAAAACAGATGCGAAATTAGTATTAACATCATCATATAGTTCAACGAAAACAAAAAAAGAAATTGAAAATATGATGAAAATTGTTGGATATAAATATAAAATATACGATTTAGTAAAAAATGATGATAAAGGTCGTGGTGATGATATTAAAACTTGGTTAAAACATAATAAAAATGTAGATAACTATATAATTATAGATGATAAAAAACATGATTTATATGATGAATTTAATAAAAAACACATATTAAAAACAACACATGAATTAGGTATAACGGAAAATATTATGGATGAAGCAATAAAAAAACTTAAAAGAAATAAATAAATGAATAAATATAGTGAATTATTAAAAGAAGGACGATTTTACAATGAAACATTAAGTCCGCAGTTTTGGGATGAAGATGGAAATTTTAATCAAAGAATACGAGGTAAGTTATTGACAATAGCAACTGACTTTTTTGATTCACTTGGATTAGATACTGAAATAGAAGATATTGAATTAACGGGTTCGTTTGCTAATTATAATTATACTTCTTATTCAGATTTAGATGTTCATATTATTATTGACTTTAAAGATGTGAATAGAGATGTTGAATTAGTTTTTAAGTTGGTTGATAATCAGAAATTTCAATGGAATACTAAACATAATATAACACTTAAAGGACATGATGTTGAATTGTATGTGCAAGATAAAGCAGAAAAGCATAGTGCATCAGGATTATTTAGTTTAACAAATAATGAATGGATAAAAGAACCTAAATATAATGAACCTGAAATTGATGAAGCAGATGTTGATTTAAAAACATCGTATTATAAATTAGCTATTGATAAATTAGATAGGATATCAAAAAAAGATAGTATTAGTTTTGATGAAATAGATAATTATTTTCAATATGCAAAAAAGTTAAAAACTAAAATACATTCTGAAAGAAAAGAAGGATTAGATACAAAGAAAGCAGAATTCTCAATTGAAAATTTAGTATTTAAAGAACTTAGGAATAGTGGACATTTCGGTAAACTCATTGATTTAATAAATTACCTATACGATAAACAATTTGTACAATAAAAATTATATATATAATATATAATAAAAAAAAAACGGAAAATGACAAAAATTAAAAATTTTAATACATTTAATGAAGGGTATTCAGGTGAAGGTGGTAATCAACATTATGTACCAGAAGTTAAATATCCAATGATATATGGTATTATGACACAAGAATTAGCAGATAGATTACGAAAAAAAGGACCACGAAATATTAGTGTAATGGATGATGGATATATTTTTTTATGTGAAACACCAAAAGAATTCAATGATTATAAAGAAAAATATGCAGAAGGTAATATGTATAAAGACGAATTAATAACTAAGACTGTATCAGGACCAGCAAAAAATTATGGTAAATAAAAAAAGGGAATAAATTATTCCCTTTTTTTTATTAATAATATTTTAATATATCATTTATTATAACATTTCTTACACTATCACCATCCATAAAATTAAATTTTGCAATTTTAGGATAATCTTTGAATCTTTCCATTGCATCTATTAATCCACTTTCGTTTGGATCTCTAAATCTATCTATTTGGTCAACATCACCTGATATTATAAATTTTGTATTTTGTCCAATTCTTGTTAATAAAGTTTTCATTTGTTTTTTTGATGCATTTTGTGATTCTTCAAATATTAATACTGCATTATCTATGTTCATACCTCTTAAAAATCCTAATGCTAATGGTTGTATAACACCATCAGAAACCATTTTTTCTCTATTTGGTTTTCCTATAATTTTATCTATTAAATTATATGAAGAAAATAAATATGGTGCTAATTTATCGTCTAAAGAACCAGGTAATGCACCTAATTTTTCTTCTACTTCAACCGCTGGTGTAATAATATATAATATACTATATCCATTATTAGGGGTTTGTATATAATCCAATGCTTTTGCTAATGATAAATAAGATTTACCACATCCTGCAGGACCACTACAAAATGAAATTTCATAATCATCAATCAATCTAATAAATTCTTTTTGTCGTTCATTTTTGCATTTAATTTTTATGCTTTTAGTTTGAACAGCACTACTTTTACCTTCAATGACCTTTTCTTGTGAAACATTTTCATCTAATTCGGTATTACTTTTGTAATTTGCATTTCTTTTCCTCATATAAAAATATAGTTTTGTTTTAAAACAATAAATACCATAAAAGTAAATTTTAAACTTACTTTCATGGTATTTATTGTTTGATTTTTATGAATTTTATCATATAATCTATATATTTAATATATGCATGTTGTTTTTACATAAAACCGATATAAATGCTTATTATTTGATATATTTTTAATTAATTTGCTAAATAATCAGCAGCACAACTTGCAGCAGGTGCTATTGGTTTAGCTTTAACGTAGAATCCAGAACCACATAGCATACCCATGATTGCATTATATGCAATATTAGACTTATGACTTTCTTTCGGATTAACATCAACGTGTAATTCAACCTTTCTAAAAGGAATAGAATTATCGTAATCATTTTTTTCATATTTAGGTAGCTTGATATCATCTAATGATTCATCTAACCACATACCTAAATTAAATGAATAAAGTGCTTCATTCATAAGTCTTGTAAATAACACAGTTTCCCTTTTTGTTACGAATCTCATAGAGATTATATGCGCACCATCGTGTCTAAATTCATCATATAACATAATTACAAGTGAATAAATTGTTGTTCTATTTTTTTGTTTTGAATCACAACCAATAGTAATTTTTATGTCTTCACCTTGCTTATAATAGTCGCTTATATATGTTATTATGTCATCTATTTCACTACCGTCATTTTTTTTAAATTTCATCTTATTGAAATCTACTGATTTTTGTTCCATAATTATTTTTTTATTTAAATGAAAACCCCAATAAATTAATTGGGGTTTTTAGTTGAAAATTATTTAAAATTGATTTTTAACAAATTACTTGTTGTATTTTTGTTTTAATTTATCAATTTCTGTTGATTTATCTTTTAATTTATCAACCATTTCTTCATCATCTGAAAAAGTTAAATAAATTTTTCTATCATCCCTTATAATAGATATTACCAATACATCAATTACTTCACCTGCTTTAAGTGTTTTTTGATTTTTGTTAATATATGTTGTTTGTATAAGTCCGTTGGTTTCATAATCTAATGAAATAAGTGCTCCAAATGGTTTAACAGATATTACGTTACCCTTTAATTTATCACCAACTCTAATTGTATCCCATAAACTATCTTCAAGTTTTTGTGTTAAGATAATTTGTTGTCCACCTTTAATAACATCTTTAATATAGAATTCGATTTTTGAACCTGGTTTAATAGCTTCAATTCTATCTTGATGTTGTTCTTGGATATTTGCTTTATGAATCATACCTGTTAAGCAATCTTCAAACTGAACAAAAATACCAAATTCCCTTGTACCTGTAACATGTCCGATATAAACTTTATCACGAGGTGCGCTTTTAATTTCTTTAATTTTTTCAGGTATTAACGAAATCAAATATTTCTTTCTACTTACTACATAAATACCTTTGTCTTGTTGTAAAGTTTCTAACATTACTTTTATGTTAGTTCCTACGATAGAAGTTGGATCATGTAATTTATTAGCATCTGCAAGTGTGTTAGGCATAAATGCATCAATTCGAATGTCATCTATATTAATTTCCAACATGTAACCTGCTGCAATCATTTCTTTAACAAAAGCGTTAATAGATGTCTTGCTTTTATATGATTCAATCATCGTGTTATTAGCTTTAATTTTAACTAATTCTGATAGAGAACCTTTAATGCTATATGGAATATCTGTTACATCTGTAACTAAAACATCAACATATTGTCCAACATTAAGTTGTTTACAAATTTTTTCTTCACTTCCTCTGCGTTCAATTACGATATTATCTTTACTACAAATATCAATTGTTACTTGTTTTTCTGTTATTGAAATTACTTTACCCGTAACAGTTGTATTTTTAGTAATTTGTTCAATTAAATCAATACCTTGGTAAAGTTTAAATTGGTTTACCAAAAACTTATTAATCCCTTTTGACGGTTGTTCAAGTTCTTTAACAAGATCGCTATATTTAGGTATATAGTTATTCGATACTTCTTCCCAATCAAAATTATCGGTGTTCACTAATTCTACTGTTTGTTCTTTTAAATCTGTGCTCATTGTTTTTTCGTTTTTAAAATTATTATTAATACTGTTATTTTTTATCATAATTAATTATATAATCATTTCAAACTAAAGTTTAATTTATTTTCGGTTTTTTTTTTAAACACAAAAAAAATATATAATGTTTGAAAGATACATCATATATTCATTTATGCTTAGTTTGTTTAAAAACTTTTATTCCTTTCCTATATTATCATAGTTTCTTGCTTTTCTTACTTCCATTTCAGCTTCTAATCTTGATACGTCATATGGGTCGTGAATTTGTTCAGTATCAAATATATTTTTTTCAACTAAATAATCCCTATCAATTTTCCAAAGTATATCTATAAAGTTATATTTAAATTGTAAACTAAATGTGTGTTCAGAAAATTCAGTTGAATTATAAGATAACCTTAATTCTGATAATGAAGAAATCAAAACATCCCTTAAAACAATTGTATAAATTAAATCACCATCTTTATCAATAATATCTATTGTTATTGGTTGTATATAGTTTGGATTATCTGCTAAATAAAATCTATTCGCTATTTCCATAATAATAAAATAATTCAAATGGGAATCAACAGAACGAAATGTAATATCAATTTCACCCGAAAATTTATCGTGTATATTACCAGATTCTCTCCATTTTAAACTTTTACCGTGATAACCTTTTTGTTCTACTGTATCATATGACATACTTGGAAATACTACATCTTTAATTGTACTATTAATATAATCCATTA
>Ga0302284_1001395_pt1 | contig 10925 bp, 6 predicted proteins | sample III_Fen_E2_1_FD_198760 | JGI IMG/M metagenome (GOLD analysis project Ga0302284, IMG submission 198760) | Peat permafrost microbial communities from Stordalen Mire near Abisko, Sweden - III_Fen_E2_1 | ecosystem: Environmental > Terrestrial > Soil > Wetlands > Permafrost | place: Sweden: Abisko...
TTTTTAAACTACAAACATAGGGCCTTATTTAATAAATAGCAGAACTTTCAATTCGTAAGTAATTTATTCAACTTTATTCGTTTTTACACAGCCTCTTTAACTGGAGCAAAAAAAAATGATCATTCAAATTGGCTTTAGCTATGATATTTGATCAATCGGATATGAATGATGTTTTTAAACCAGGTATTGATTGATTGATTGATTGATGTTCTTTACCGTAATATTGTTGCTAAATAACGAAAGTTATTCACGAAATAGAATTCTTTATTTTATTAATTCCTCGTTTAATGGGAATTATACTAAAATTAGCATTACATTAGATGATCGGAAAATTATTCCGTGTAATCGTATTCTTAAACCAATAAAAAGAAAAATATGAAATCTGTAAAAGAAAATTTATCGACTGACAATAAATCAGAAAATCAAGAAAACAAGAAAGTCATAAAAAAGAGCAAATTCGGAGCATTTATTCTCCGGCATAAACTGGTTTTTTCATTGCTTATTATCATTGTGGTCATTTCATTGTGGTCATTTATTAAAATTAGTTTGATTGAAAATCAATTTAAGAAAGATACTCTAAAATTGAGATCAGACTATGAGAATAAATTAGACAGCATAACCACTAAAAATTTAATGCTGACTTCCAAAGTCTTCTCATGGGCAATACGAAGTGAACTGACCCGTGAAAATAAAGAACAGGTAAATCAGTTCTTCTTGAGTATTATCAAAGAACGCGGAGTCAGTAAAGTGGAATTTGTGAGGGCTCCTGACGGTAAAATTACTCTATCGACCAACAAAAAAGATGAAGGTTCCATCTATACCAATCAGGTTGCATTGATGTCAAATGAAACAATAAACTTTAAAACAGATTCTGTTTTGAATGTAGTCACACCGGTAATGGGTCTGAACAATAAACTGGGGGTATTGGTTATTGAATATAATCTTATGCTTAACAAATAACGATACGGTTTGTAATCCGTGAAAAATGATTTATATCAAAATTGAAATACTGCATAAAAAAAGAAAGCAATCGACAGATTGCTTTCTTTTTTTATGCAGTATGGTTTCTTGTAAAGAAATTATTTGCTATTGGTTTAAATGAATTAATGCTGACCATCGAAACCGCCACCATGGTTACCGCCTCTGCCACCGCCACCTTCACCCCGACGAGGGTGATCACCACCCGGTCCGAATCGTTGAAAGTCAGGATTCTGGTCTGCCGGATTTCTGGCACCTTTGAATTTGTTTATTTTGTAGGTGAAACTTACTAAGACATATGATGTCAGTGTATTGAAAGTGTTGTACTGTATGTAATTATCCCCGATAGACTGACGGATATTTAATTGTTGACGGAGTAAATCGGTTGCCTTAATAGCCAGTACCCCTCTGCTGTTAAAAATCGTTTTATCAATGGTGGCATTCCAGATCAACTGGTTCTGAGCGCTGGTGGAATATCCCTGAAGCGTTGTATAATTCAAATCACTTCCGATATTGATATTATACGGCAGGTGAATCATTACATTCCCACCGCCGTTCCAGTCTTTGGTGATAGCTACAACAGGATTCAGGTTGTTCAGCGTGTTGGAATAACGAAAACCTCCGCGGGCACCAATCTCTACGACATCCTGTGTGAAAGTCAGGGAGAGTTGTTCTCCGGCATTGTACCTTCGTGTACTGCTTAAATCACCAAGTGGTAAATCTACAGAATTGAGTATATCTGCATTTAATCCTCTCGCCGAATAACCATAGCGTTGATCAAGGCCAAATGATGTATTGGTATTGAAATGCAACCTTTTTTGAATAAGTGGTATATTAAACATCACATTCCCATCAATGCTGTAAGGCATTTCAGATGAATTGACCGTTTGGCTGTACTGTTTTTGTGTTGCGTCGTAGATGCTGTTGGTTACAAGGGCATCTCTGGTTGCATTGGCACGTAACGAAGCATTAAATGATGAAAAGGTGCTGTCGTTGAAGGTGGTAAACATCATTCGGATATTATGGTTAAAATCTGGTAACAGATTCGGATTCCCGATGGTTACATTCATTGGGTTCGAATTGTTTTTTACAGGTTGAAGCTGGCCAATACTTGGTTGATCGGTTTGTCCACGGTAATCAATACGTGCAAATTTCTTTCTTCCAAAATTATATTGTAACCGGCCTGTGGGTGCAAAATTGAGCACTTTTAGTGGCTTGTTATATGTATCTCCGTTCTCATAAAGCCGTGTGCTGTAGGTCTGTGATGGTTCCCCTTTAAAACCTAAGGTCGCATTGAAACTCTTGGTCACATACCGATAGTTCAGTTCCAGGGTTTCACTGTAAAATTTGTTTTCGAAATTATTGCTGTAGACTGAATCAAGCCGATTATAAATCCCGTTGTTGTTATTATATTGATTTTTATCGGAGATATTATTGTTGTTTCGGAACGATACGGTAGTTTCCAGGAAGTTCTTTAAGTTCCAGAGTGGCTCTACATACGATAAACGCATATTCACACTGTAGGCATCCGAATGATTCGTTGTGTATTGATCGACAATGGTCGTTGAATCAGGATGCATGGTTCTGTTTTTTGAATAGTTGTAGCTTTCATTGTCATTTTGCGATATGGAAGTATTCAGATTGGCAGTGAACGTTCGTCCTTTTTTAGATGCGAATTTATGGCTGTATATCAAACCTAAGCTTCCGTTTACCGAAGTACCATTCCCCGAATTAATGGTGTTTCCCCTGCTTGTGCTGTCATTATTCGTCAGGTTGGTATATTGATTGTTACTCTCCGAAAAGGAGCGGTTGTAATTCATAGAAGGTTGAAATACAAAGGTATTCAGGGTGTCGGGCTTCCATTCAATTTCGGTACGCAGGTATGCTGAATAGTTGTCGGTATGTGAGGTGTTTGATGAATTATTGTAATACGTCGAATCTGTCAGATAACTTTCACGGTTGCTTTTTGTGTCTGTTTCATTGCCCGAATGGTTCACTGAAGCATCGCCTCCTATTTTTAATTTCGGATTTATTAAGGAATTATTGTTGTATCCCAGATTCTGTGAAGTGGTAATCCCGCTGTTGTTACCTCCCCGTCCACGACTGCTTCGGGAAGTGTTTGTATTGTTTCCGCCACCTGTAATGGTACTCTGAGCATCTCCATCGATCATATTCAGAAACATATTGCCATCATAGCGAAAATCTTTATTGGTATCCATACCACCGCCCCCTGCTACGTTTCCAAAAGTACCTCTTTTTCTGTTTGGCTTAAAGGTCAGATTAATGATTCGTTCAGTATCATTATCCTCAAAACCTGTCAACAGGGCCATATCCGATTTCTGATCCAACACCTGAACTTTATCAATGAGTTCGGCAGGTATATTTTTAGAAGCCATCTCTACATCATCGTTGAAGAACTTTTTACCGTTTACCCTGATCTTTGTTATAGCCTGTCCGTTAACAGTGATTTTACCATCGGTGCTTACTTCAACACCCGGCAACCTTTTCAACAGATCCTCAACAACTGCGTTCTGATTTGTTTTGAATGCCGTGGCATTGAATTCAGTTGTGTCACCCTTTACGACCATTTGTGCTGCATTACCGGTCACTTCTACTTCGCCGAGCAAATGCGCATTCTCCTTTAAATGGATATTCTTTAAAATTAAGTCCTTATTTTCCATCGTTATGTTCTGGTAATAATCCAGATACCCGACCATGCTCACTAAAATGGTGTATTTTCCCGGCTTTACTTTACTTAACATGAAATTTCCTCTTAAATCAGTCAGACCTCCTTGAATAAAAGTTGAGTCTGATGCTTTTAAAAGTCTGACAGAACCCATTTCTATCGGTAAACTGTTTTTACCGTCGAAAACCATTGCCTGAATGCTGCGTTGTGCGAAAGAAGAAATACTAAAACAAACAAAAAGAGAAATAAAAAGAAAAAACTGTTTCATAATTCTGACAGGATAATTAATTTATTACAAAAGTATCTCTAATAGCACATGAATCCCAAAAATAAGCCTATTTTTCAGTTTTATACATAAAAAATCGCAAGAAAGTGATGATCCATCCTACGATAGGATGTAAATATTTATTTTTGATTTGTTATTGGACAAAAATAAATGTAAAAGGTTTAAAGTTAAAGATGAATTATTGAAATTTTCTATATTCCGAGCGATTCAACACAAGAAATATTCCGACAAATGTTGATAAGCAGTCGCAATTTAAATGACCCGAGATGGTCAATCCTGAAAGTTAATATGTATTTTTGAATTTTTATCAACCTCACATTTAAGTCGCCCTATTCAACCTGCATTTAGTATTATTCCATTTTACCATTGTTTTTAGATTGGTTTTGGAATGGTTTTGGATTGTTTTTGGTAACCAGATTTCATTCATATGTTTCCAAAATATATGCCATATACCTTTATAGATATATGGCATATATATTGCGAATAAATGATTGTTAAGTGACTGATATATGGGAATAGCTACGGATCAAAAACCAATGCAAAACCAATGCAAAACCATTTAGAATAGGAGAAGTGGATTAAACTAAATAATAAATAATAAATAATTGCCAGGACACTGAAATGTAAGTTTTTAAAGATTAGCAAATAGATAGATCAATAAATATCTGCAATTCCTTAGAACAAAAATAAATAAATAATTTTAAAGTTTGAGCATTGAAATTATTATTTTATTTAAAAACTTCTAATAAAAAAACTCCCCGTTACACATTTGTATCGGGGAGTTTTTTTTTGAAATATGAAATGAGAGATGATCCGTGAAGATCATGTTCTTTAGGATGATAATTACATATCCGGATTCTGGGCAACAAGTTTCCACGATTGCAGTGCATTCTTTTGTTTGCCCTGAAGAATGATATCGCTGTTGGTATCCGGGGAAGAAGCTGTAATATACAGATCTGTGCCTTTTAAACGGATGTTATATGTGTTTTTGGCAATCCTGACAAAGGTCCAGTGTTGTGAAGTTGATGTCGACAGAGGCTGTTGTTCGAGCTTTGTACCTTGTTTGGCAGGACTGTCTTTTCCCTGGAATGTCTTAGACGTAAACAGGTTTTTAAGTTGATAGGTACTGTCGCCAATGTGTTTAAAATCCCAGGTCATGCATTTCCATGCCACATGGTTATACGAAACGATCCGGTTTCCATTCTGATTCCCGGCATCAAAAGGCCGCAGGTTTTTGCCTGTTGTTGTGTTCTGAATGGCGAAAGTTCCTTGAATGATTTGCGAAGTGGCAACATCAACCATCAGGAAAGTTACCATTAGAATGAGGAGTAGCTTTTTCATTGATTTTTATTTTTAGTTACTATTAAATCGATTTTACGGGGTAAAAATACAATTAAATATTTATGGAACTGTTACATTTTGAATAGAAACCGCTCACTTTGTAATTTATTAATGATTTATTCTTTCCCGCAAATCCTGGTATTTATTCTGCATGACGGATACAGAGTTCATCGTTAAGTTAATGTTCATTTTACGGCAACCAATTGATTATTACCTTAGCTCTATCCGTCAGGAACCACCAACATTACGTTTTAATAAAAGAAAGTGTAAAATATCCATCACACAGTGTAAAATTATCTTACATTCCGGAAGTTGTGTCTTCTGTTATATGCCACAATATCAATGCGTAAATCCCTATGGCATGGTTTTGGATAAATGGGGAATGTATTAAATGAATTAAAGTATGAAGAAATTGGTTTTATTTGGGTTTTGTGTGTTCACTCTTCTATTGACGGCACAGGAAAAAGTGTGGAAATTGGAAGAATGTATGCGTTATGCTGTGGAACATAGCACCAGACGTGCCAAACAGGAAGCTCAAAACGAAATCTATAAACAGAACCGGATTGAAGCAGTTGGCGGTTTACTGCCTTCAGTGAGTGCAAGCGCCGATGGCACCATGTATTATGGACGTGTGCTGGATAAAGATACGTATAAATATGTGAACAATAGCACCCTGTACAATCAGTACGGAATCAGTTCTTCGGTATTGCTGTTCGACGGGTTGTCACAGGTTACGAGGGTAAAAGTGGAAAAACTAAACAGGTTGAAAGGACTTCAACAGTTACAGGATACCAAAGATATGCTGGCATACGAAACCATGGAACTATATTTTAATGTCCAGTATTACCAGGGTACTGTGAAACTGGCCATGCAACAATTCGATGAAAGTACCGGCAACCTCAAACAGGTAAAACGTATGGAGGAACTTGGGATGAAGGCGGCTCCCGATGTAGCGGAACTGCAGGCTAAAGAAGCAGAAGACCGTTACCTGCTTACAAAACAAAAAAATCTGTTGATACAGGAACTTATACGGCTGAAAGAAAAAATGAATTTTCCACCTGGAGATAATTTTAAAACGGCAGGGTACGATAACGTATTGCCGGTTGACAGTGTGCGCGACAATGCATTCGAAGTCTTTCAAAAAGCAGTGACATTCTCCCCGAAAGTATTGGCCGTGAACAAATCGGTTGAATCAACAAAAAATGCTGTCAATGTGGCAAAAGGTAATTTTTATCCCAAAATATGGCTGAATGGCGGTGTAAACAGCTATTTTTCACGAACAATGGACGGTAAAGTGTATACACCGTTTCAGGAACAAATAAGTACGAATGAAAATTATTATGTCGGACTGTCACTCAGTGTTCCGGTATTTAATGGATTTTCACGCTCGTCAGAACTGAAACGTAGCAAACAAAGGTTGATTATTGCCCAAAACGAGCGGGAAGAAACTCTGCGTGAAGTGTATAGTGATATTGAAAAAACGGTGGCCGATGTAAACGGGTTGGGTGATGAATACATTCATGCCGGGAAGCGAACCGAATCAATGAAGATAGCCCATCAGGTAAATCAACGAAAATACACCGAAGGGTTAATCAGTGCACTGGAGCTAACTACCAGCTCCAACCGGTTGCTGAATGCTCAGATAGAAGAACTTTATACCAATTTAAAATATCAGTTAAAGCTTAAACTGCTGAATTATTACAAAGGAAATTCAATGTACAATTGAAAAATTACGGATTTTCAGATTCCGCTGAAATTAAGTTATCGCTGTTTATCTCTGATATGTGTGTTGATCTGTAAGCTATAAATAAGGGTGGGGTGTGTTATTTTCTACTAAGCGTTAAAAAAATTAAATAAGGTTTTGAATATAAGATAAATACATGCTGTATGAACGCATTTTGTAAGAAAGTCTGAATTCTCAATAACATGATTCAATAAATTTCAATTTTTAAAATATGGATATTATTCTTGAAAAGAAAAAAGGACTGAGGAAAAAACATATTCCTTACATAACAGGGGGAAGCATATTGCTTATCCTGATTATTTGGATGGTTTTTGGTAATCACAATTCCAGGTTGTCAGTAGAAAAAGATAAGTTAATGATTGAAACCGTCAGCAAAGGGGAATTCAACGATTATATCCGTATTAACGGCCAGGTAGAGCCGATAAATACTATTCAACTCAGTGCAATTGAAGGGGGGATGGTGGAACAAAAGGTGGTGGAAGAAGGCTCCATGGTTCGACGTGGTGATGTGATTGTCCGTTTAAAAAATCCAATGCTCAACCTGACAATCCTGGATAGTGAAGCACAGTTGGCCGAAAAACAAAACTTCCTGCGTAATACCCAGGTGCAAATGGAGCAGGAAAAATTGAGCCTTAAAAAAGAAAAGCTTCAGTTGGATCTGGATGTGGAACGCAAAAGACGTAAATTTAAGCAATATACTCAGTTAAATGCTGAGAAACTCACCTCTCAGGAAGAATACCTGCAAGCCAGAGAAGATTTTGAATTCGCGGTGAATAGCCGGAAACTGGTTATGGAACGTCAAAAGCAGGATTCCATATACCGGGGCATTCAAATAAAACAAATGGAGGAAAGCCTTCACAATATGCGTGAAAACATGATGCTGGTCCGTCAACGTATCGATAATCTGAATGTAAAAGCTCCAGTTGACGGTCAATTGGGTTCACTGGATGTAGAAATAGGTCAATCGGTATCGGCAGGCGTTCGTATGGGTCAAATCAGTGTATTGTCCGACTATAAAATAGAAGCATTGATTGATGAACATTATATTGACAAAGTCAGAGCCGGACTGAATGCTACCTTTGAACGTCAGGATAAGAATTTTAAGCTGCGGGTGCGAAAAGTCTACCCCGAAGTACACGACAAGCAGTTTAAAACCGACTTCGTCTTTGCAGGCAGTCGACCGGAAAATATACGGGCAGGACAAACCTATTATATCAACCTTCAACTGGGAGAACCAGGCGTAGCAGTTATGGTTCCCCGCGGATCATTCTATCAGACTACCGGCGGTCAATGGATATTTGTAGTTTCAAAAGATGGCCGGAAAGCCACCCGCCGAACGATCACCATAGGCAGGCAAAACCCTCAATACTACGAAGTTTTGACAGGATTGCAACCCGGAGAGAAAGTAATTACGTCAGGGTATGAAACCTTTGGGGATTCACAGGAGTTGGTTTTACAATAGACATTTATACGTGAACAGTTAAAGTAATTAATAGAATATGAAAGCAATATTTCGAAACTTTTTCTTTGTATTAAAACGGTTCAGGACTTCCAGCATTTTGAACATCATCGGTTTGTCAGCGGCATTTGCCGTATTTACGATTACGTTGATTCAGGTGAATTACGACCGGTCATACGATCGTAATTTCAAAAATGCAGAAGATATATATTCCTTTAGTATGACATCTTTAAATGGAGACAGAGAAACGATGATGCCTACCACAATGGGCAGAGATATTATAAATAAATTTCCGGATGTAAAAAGTTATTGTTTAGTCAACCCGACCAGTCAGTCGGAATTATTGGTAGACGTACTCAACAACAAAGGAATCAGACAAAAACACACCACAAGAGTAACCCCTGTCACTGCTGGTTTTTTAAATGTTTTTACACCCGAAATAGTGGGAGGGAGTACAAAAGATTTATTTGACGGACAAGGAAAGGCATTGATCACCGAAAGCACTGCTAAGAAATTATTCGAGAATGACAATCCTATTGGGAAAACGATTTACTATCATTTCTCTAAACCTTTTTACAACAACCAAAAAAGCAATCTTTTGACCGTATTGGCAGTTTGTAAGGATTTCCCGAAAAACTGTTCAATAAAAAACGGTATTTATACTTTGCTACCCGACGATGCCCCTTCAACATATAACTACAACGGATATTTTGTACTGAAAAAAGATAGTTACAGTAAGCTATTGCTCGAACTAAACAGTGAGAAACTCTTTGGCAAAGAAAACTGGGAGGAAATGAAGAAGTCGGAAGAAAAAACAACTGTTGAATTGACTCCGTTGAATAAAGCTCATTTTGATTTTGAAAAAGGGAGACTGACTACTACTCTCTCTTTGCTGGCCATTGGAATCCTGACACTGATAATAGCCTACATCAATTTTCTGAATTTTTCCATATCAATATCTCCGGCTCGTGTAAAAGGACTGAATATTCACAAAATTATAGGTGCCAGTCCTTTTAAACTAAAGCTTATACTGGCTTCAGAAGCTGCATTATTTTCATTGCTGTCTTTTTTACTGGCATTATTGTACATTGTACTTCTAAAAGACACATTTATAAGCGATTATTTTTCCGCCGACATGTCATTATCCGCTAACAGAATCCTCCTGGGGGTGATTGGCCTGGTTGCTCTGTTATTCGGAATGCTGATTGGTAGTTATCCAGCAAGATACATTGTGTCTTTTCAACCCGCAGTTGCCTTAAGAGGGTCGTTTGCCATGTCGGCAAAAAGTGTCCGTCTACGCAATATTCTGATTACTCTTCAATTTGTGGCAGCTATTACCCTTATCATTACAGCAATGTTCATTCAGCTTCAGAATTCTTTTATGAATCACCGATCGTGGGGAATTCAAAAAGAAAATATCGTTTTTTTACCCTATGGACAGTTGAAAATCGATATGCACACTTTTGGCGAAGAACTAAAAAGAGACCCCCGAATTCTTGATTATACAGCCTCTCAGTTTTTACCCGGAAATGTAGGAATGATTTGGGGACGTAAGTTTGACGGAAAGCAGGTAAATGCCTGGATATGGCCCGTACAAGTCAACTTCCCTGAGTTCTTTGGTGTAAAGATTGCCGAAGGACGTGACTTTCAGGATACAGACAGCACCGGCATCAAACACGCAATAATTTTTAATGATTGTTTCTTGAAAATGCATCAATTAAAAAATATACAAGGAAAAGATTTTCCGGGCTTCAATATGAGCTTAACTGTGGTTGGAATTGCAAAAAATATAAATTATAATTCCTTGCACGATAGTATTCGTCCCATGGGTTTTGCCATTATGGGTAATCAATTTATGAACTGGTTCTTTGTCAAGTTATCGGGGAAGGATGTACCGGGCGCCATAGAGAATATTAAAAGAACCTGGGAAAAGAATTCGGATGAAGATTTTAATATCAAGTTCCTGGATGCATCTATGGATAAACTTTATAAAAATGAACTGAACCTGGCAAAGTTGATTTCAGTGTTCGGGCTAATAACTATTCTTATTGCCATTATGGGTGTGTATGGACTGATTGTTTTTAATGCCCGTTATAAATCAAAAGAAATTGCCCTCAGAAAGGTAAACGGAGCTTCAGTAAAAGAAATTATGTTCATGCTTAACAGGAGTGTGCTTCTTCAACTGACAATTGCTTTTGTGGTGGCAGTTCCCCTGTCATTTTACATTGTTCACCGGTGGCTTCAACAGTTTGCCTATAAAATACCCATTTACTGGTGGGTATTCCTGCTTGCCGGATTGCTGGTATTTGCCATTACAGTAATTACTGTTAGTTGGCAAAGTCACAAGGCTGCTACTGCCAATCCGGTGGATGCGATAAAGAATGAATAGTTACTTGTAAATAATAATCTATGAAGGCAATTTTTAGAAACT
>Ga0302284_1001398_pt1 | contig 10909 bp, 4 predicted proteins | sample III_Fen_E2_1_FD_198760 | JGI IMG/M metagenome (GOLD analysis project Ga0302284, IMG submission 198760) | Peat permafrost microbial communities from Stordalen Mire near Abisko, Sweden - III_Fen_E2_1 | ecosystem: Environmental > Terrestrial > Soil > Wetlands > Permafrost | place: Sweden: Abisko...
AACGACTGTAATGAAAATAATTAAATAAGTCATCATCAGCCATAAACTATTGTAAATCCTTTTTTAGCAAATTAAATCAATTAATAATCGGGAATCCTAAACTAAATAGGTCATTCTGAATAAAATTAGAACTCCTTGATGCACGGGTACAACAACATTTAGTTATAATAACCCATTGGATAGTAAATCTAGCACTAGTAAGGCATCTAAAGAATTATCTCCTCACATACTTCTTGGCCTGGGTAAGTCTATCAGCCTAATAATAACATTACTCCAGTTTCTCATATTCCTTAATCTCTTTTAAACCTCTCAGATTTACAATTAAAAGACCTTCAAAGGCATTTAGAAAATTAAGTCAAAAATTATTAAGATATTCTTACATTAGCACATATTGAATAGAATAAGAGGTTATCTTAAATGTCAAGAGGGATATCTAATGGATTGCTAAGTTAAAAGCCGTTCTATAATGGTAGCGTTGGATAATTGTTACATCAAAACAACTTTTCAAAATGATAATTATTTTTTACATATGTCCATAATCAATTATTCTTAGTTTATTTAAAAAAATGAATAGCCAAAGTAACCTTGATATATTTTTCTATTTAATCACTTTATGGACTGCGATAATTATATTGGTTCAAATTATTATTTATTATTAGAAAATAAGATAATTACTAGTTTTGAAGTCTAGCTTTGATTCAATGTTAATTAGTTTTTGAAATTAAATAAGTTGATGGGAATTTATCATAATATCTATCTGCTTTTTTTTTGTTTTGTTACAAATTTATCAAAAATTATCGTTAGAAATTTAATTAATTTGTTATTGCCTATTTTTTAGGAGTCGTTAAGATTTTCTTTCAATCCCCACATGAATCTATTAAATTAATAACATTTTCTTAATAATTCCCTCTTTTATTATTAAATTCTTAGACAGTTAAAGTCATTTTGATTAATAATGATTTAGCTCATCAAAAGATACAGACACACACATAGTCATTTTCCAAAAAAAATCATAATAATGATCCCCTCCATTTGATGAAACACAGCATAAAATAAATGTTTCTACTCTCCAAAGTTTTTTAAACACCATTCATAATAGGAATACTAGTTTTTAAACGACTTAAAGATAAAAGAACTAAAGGAAACAACACTGGGAACAATAAAAAGCAATTTTGTATTGCCGTTCCATATACGCAAAGATACTGACTTAACTCCATCCAAGCAATTACAGTGGCCTAAATAAATGTTCTTTTTTTTCTTTGAGCAGAATATCCCCATAAAAAAAGCTACAATAAATAAATGCTTTACAAAGAGATGATACATTTTCATTTTGAATTGCTAAAGAACACCTGATTAATGAGCCGAAATGATGCATTTAGATCAACTGTTTGATCAATCATCTGCAACTAGAAACAACCCTCATGTTGTGTTTATGTTCTTGTTTGCGAAAATCTAAAAATGAGACCTAATAAATCAATGCCAAGTTTACTATTTATGGCCAAAGAAAAGCCTCTCTTTCACAATGAAATATGTATTTTGAGAGACTATTAAAAAGAATGAGAATTATTAAGATACAAAAAATTAAGAAAAAAAATGACAAATTGTCGTATTCCGTTGCAAGATTAAAAAAAACATCAAAATCTAAGCAAAATATTAAGAAAAAAAGATTTAATACAAATAGTTTATTACTTTTTAACTACATTGATTATTGATTTCTTTGGGGGAGAATGGAGAAAGAGAGAAATTATGCTAAACGAATGGAGAGTTGTTTGATCCTTTAAATAATTATTTAAGTTAAATTTATCAAAAAGAAACTAAAAAGCTTTATCTTTTTCCTTAATTATTAACATATTATCTAGATTCCTCATAGATTAATTATCCCCCATTTTATATCCCCATGTGAAAGCGCGAAAATTCAAAATAATTAATTAATTAAATAAAAATAAAATTCAAAATGTGCAATAAAGCATAGAGAAAAAATTAGAGAGGAAAATAAGATCTAGAGAGATTCATTAAGGAGAACGATGTCTTGCCACGGTTTTTACAACCCGAACAAACCCAAAACTGCAAATAGCCTTACAGTTCAATATGCGGATTAGTTTTTATCGAACGGATGAGTAGATTCGTTTCATAAAGGCAAAACATTGACGTCTCATTGCTTGAATACTCTCAAAAGGTAAGATCCATATATTTCCTCAGTCCAATATTGTCAAATCAGAATCGTACATTTCAAAAAAACTGCATATTTTAGACCTTCTATATGTTTTGAGCATTTTGAGTCTCCTTATTAATCATTTAGTTTTACAATGATTAATGAAGTTTAAGATTGATTCAATTTGCTCTTGTTATACAACTATTATAAACCCATAAATCATCCTCACACTTTCGCCTGCATATATGTTAAAAATTTTAAAAATAAAAATAAAAATCAAATTTACAATAAAAATAAATGAAAAAAATGAATGAAAAAGATGAAAAAAAATAAATTGTTAAAAAATAAATGTAAAAATTTCAAATTTTAAAAAAAAATAAAAAAACATTAAAAATTATTAAAAAATAATATGTGATTGGGGAGTTTGTGGGGGGAGAAGATTTAGTTTGTTAGATATTTTCGATTCTTCGTTTTGTCTTGTAAGAAGATTTCAAAGAGCTTAATTATTGATCAGATGGGAGGGGAAAAAAAAAGGAGTTAAAAATTTGGAAATTTTTCGAAAAGTTTGAAATCGAAAAATATTCCCAAAAAAAAACTGTATTTTTAAATTAAACAAACGGAAAAATATGTCGTTTAAAGTGATAATTATTAAAAATCTCTAATTCTGAAAACTTAAAAATCATAAATAATGGTTTATATATGCTTACCAACCATAATCTACATTTTCTTTGAAATTCCTATTAAAATTATTATTTAAATATTATTGACTGTGGTTTTTTTTTACGTCAATTAATTGTAACAAAGTGATGTCAAAAAAGGATAAAAATTGATATTATCACTAATTTCATTTCAGTCTTGCTTGCTATTTAGATTAAAAGTGTAATCTGAATAAACTAACAACACAAGAAGTTCGAAAGAAATAAATAAAATCGAACAAAGAATGAGCTATTATTCTTCTTCTCATTCTAGTTATGTAAACTCATAGGCAGGCATGACACTAGACAGTTAAGAAGAAAGTGCTTTGCAATATGGAACACGAAACATAGCATAGTAGGGCCTGTTTGATTTCCGAGAACATCGAGAATTGATGGAATCTGCTTAAAAACGAGACGAAGATTCCGTAGCAGGAGAAGACATTCTCACAGTGGGATTTTATAATGGTAAAAGTTCTTCAGTAGCACGTCTTGAAAGTGGAAGTCTGAGTGTAACTGGACTAGGAAAATATGAAGAATCTAGTTAAACTCAACATCAGTTAGATTAAGAGAGTAGTAATAAGCACGAATAGTTCAGTAGATCAGCGCTAGAAGAAGAAAAAGAGAACAGAAAAAGAAAATAGTTTGAGTTTATGCAAATCGTGCAGTAGAATGCTGGATTCAAAAATGTAATATGGAGAAAAAGTGGGTTTTCAATTCTACAAAAAGCCATCCTCTTTAGTAAGAGGCTCCTGAGTAAGAGCATGACAAAGAAATTCAGAAATTTGCAGCGCCGTTAGTTTGACATTATCGGCGATAAATCAGCATTCTTCGATATTTATAAGTTCGGTCTTGCATTCGATGCAGAGATTCCTACTTTCTATGAGCGGATTGTGTTTTCTTACAGGAATTGGATTACAGGTATGTTATTGCAAAACAAAAAGTTAGTTTATTATCATAACAGTAGTTCTATGGGAAGTTCCATGAATTGACTTTAATTTCAATTAGCTAAAAGGAATAGACTTCAAGAACACATTAAGAATGGTTGTCTAGGAAACACAATAGCCAGGATATTTCGCATTATTGAGATCGAGGATACCGTTTTTCGTCCAGATTCAACGTTCAAAATTCTCTGGGACATATTTCTCATGATCATGGTACTCATCAACGTCTTTTACATGTAATTCAAAGAAATCTTTAAGTTAAGAACTTATTTGATACCACAAATGTAATCTAAACATACGATCAAAAAATTTCTATAGACTCGAGAAAGTTAAGTTTACTTTAATCGTTCATATTCAATCTTGGGGAGGAAAGATTGGTTCTAAATTCTCTCTTGATTTGAAGTGCTTTTATTTAACTTTTTTTCTTCTTTTTTTGTTAATTAATCAAAACAACAGCCCCTTGAAGCTAGCGTTTGATTTTGATTCTGATGAGGATTCTTCTCTTGAATATCTCCTTGTGTAAAAATATTTAAAAAGAGATTATTTTTTTTTAGTTTGTTTTTAATCTTTGCTTTTTTTAAGAGGATAAGGAGCTCAACTGGTTTTCTTATTAGATATCGCACTCAACTTTAATACAGCTTTTTTCAAGTAAGGTGTGCTTATCAATAGCCGTATAGCTATCGTTAAACGTTATGGCAGATGTAAAAATGAAAATTCAACATATTTTTTTTTTTGCATTGAGAAATACCAATACAAGAATTATTTTTATTTTTAACTTATTTTTTTCAGTAAAAGTATGGAGAGACTTGCTATTGATTATGCCATACTTTTTAAGCAGCTAGGATGATTGGAAGTATCTTTAAGCTGTTTTTATCTTTCGAGTATTTTTAGTAAGAAATAAAACAGCAAGAAAAACTACTGTTTTTTTTAGATAAAAAATCTTTTATTTTTTCAAAGTTTCTTAAGATATTTATTCTAAAATTAGATCCGAAACATAGTCCACCGTTTAGAGGAAGTCTTTCATCCTCGAAACAGTGGTGCAGTGGCTATTGATATTGCAAGGGTGATCTTCTTGCTGTCTTTCATAGCGCATCTTGCTGGTTGCAGTTTTTACTTTCTAGCAAGTTCTGAGAATGTGACTCCAACTTGGGTGTCAGTGTTAAATACTCCAGCATCAGATTGGTTTAGTTTATACATTTCAGGACTTTATTTTTCAGTCATTACAATGTAAACAATGTTTTTAAAAATATCTTAAGAGGCAATATCTAAGGCAGTTTATTGTTTTCTAGGATAACTCTAGGATATGGCGATATCGTACCAGTCACAACAAAAGAAAAGATTTTTGTTATCTGCATGACTCTAGTTTCATCTGCAGTTTTCGCTTATTCTGTGAATACAAGTAATTTCTTTAATAAAAATCATTGTTTATCTGTTACTTTAAACATATTTTATCTTCGTTTAGTTTCTGGAATCATTGGAGATATGTCTTTAAGGAAAAAGCAGTTCCAATCGAAGATGATGAACTTAAACCGTCATATTTAAAAGAGAGGACTCAATAAACAACTTGCAATGAGAGTCAGAAAATATATCGAGTATCTCTACAAAGAAGAGCTTGTATCGAATGAATCAGCTGAGAGAGATCTTGAATAGATACCTTAGTCGCTAAAAGAAGATGTCTATTGTGATATTTATGGAAAATTATTACGATCGAATAAGGTGTTCAATCTCAACTTTTCTTCTTAGTTTCTAGATCGTTTAGCATTGCGATTAAAGGAAAAGCGATATGGACCGGAAGAAGTCATCTTCAAGCTAGGAGATCAAGATTAAATGCTGTTTTTTTTGACCAAAGGAGAAGTTGAGTTGTTCTATCCAATCAGAGACTCATCGAATGCAGAATGTCTAAAAATCTCCCACATTTATGTATTTTTATTTTTCCAAAATTATTATGTTTTTGGTAGTTTTCTTGATAAATCATTTTTGAAAAAAAAAGAAAGGAGATACTTTCGGATTTTACTCATTTTTTAGTGGAAAAAACAGAGAAATAAGTGCACGCAGTATGCGAGTATCTTGCTTAATTACTCTTTAATTTAAGGACATCTATGAGACTGCCATCGATTTTCCTAAAGATTATGAGACCTTCTGCATGCTTAGGGATTAAGCGAACTTTAATGAAATCACCAAAGGTCTTGATGTGAAAGTAAATTTCAAAGAAAAACCTGATAATTGTTTGCTTAACCTAATATCTTGTTTATTTAAGTGTAATTCTTGTATGAGTTTCACACATTAAATGGAGTACTGCCCTTTTATTAAATATTGTAAGAGACAAAACATTTTTTTTCCTTCAGAATCAAAATTCTTTCTAAATCTAATTCTTATTAATTTGATCATTATTAGAACCATCGAAGAACATATTGATCGAGAAATATAATAAATCCTCTCCAGAAGAAAGAAAACCTCATCATAGACGATTAATCAAGAGTCCAAATTCTCGTTTCCTACTGAAATTCATCTTCAAAGAAGAAATCTTTTTAATTCTCGGTATCGACAAAACTGATTCAGAATTAGCACAAAGTAATTAAAATGATTAGTTCCTTTCTTTTTTTGTCTTAATGTTGCTTTTGTGTTTTTAAAAAGATTAAAAAGATGAAGAAGATGAGTAGAATGCAGATCTCGAGGAATAACGCTAAGAAGAAAAAAGACCAAGTTAACTTGCTTATGAAGAAAAATTATTATCAAGTACATATAACAGAGTGGACAGTTTTGCTTCGAATACCAAGAAAAAAGCAGTGCAATTCTGTAAACTAGCTACGAGACTTCCATCGTAGTTTGCGTTGGCCTAACTTTTATAACCCAAAACAACAAACTAAGCTGATCCTTTGGCTGTGGATTTCAATACGGTGGAAATGGATAATTTTAAGATTTTTGAAAAGTATTTTGTGAAAGACAACATAGATCGTGTTTTAAAGTAACTTAGCAGCATATTGCAGGTGTTAAAGGCGGATAAATATAAAAAGCATTTGCTTTCTATTGCGAGCAGGCACAGAGAAAAAGTGAATTTAAGTAAAGTTAGAATTAAATCTGTTGTTGAAAAACATTAAGTTGGAGGAGGATCTCCTATAAAAAAACCTGACAATACGTAAAGAAAAAAGGCGATTAAAGAGCAGCTCAGGAAGTTGTCCGAAGGGAGATCTGATTATCTTGGAGAAAGCTTTGAAAGTCCAAATGAAAGTGGTTTTAATGATCTTTTTAGTATCAGGAGAGTTTCAGCAATATCTACAATAAAAACATCGTAGAACTTATTTAATATAAAGGCTCTTTTGAAGGAAAATAAGGGGGAAACTGTTCCAATCATCGAAGGTAGTGAAAAATCTTTGAATATGGTTTCTTAGAATAAACGAAATGGCTCTAAGGAACTAAATCAAAGAGAAAAAGATCACGAAAATACAACAGCTGGGAATTTAATTCCTTCATTAAACTCCATTTCAGATCCTTCGAAATACTCTTGTCATCCATAGAAATATGGAATTCGCATAGTCAGTGAAACCAGCTCAAGACCATAAAAATTGAGCACTGCATGCTCATCATCACTTAAACCTTCTGACAACAGCGAAAAAATCTAAAAACCTAAATTATTCTAAGCATAAAGTCAAACTGTAAATAGTATTTTTACTCAAGAAGAGAAAACAAGTCCAAGATGCTACTAAGCAGAAATGATGCATGAAACCATTACTTTAGGACCTTCAGACAGCTAGCGTGGAGAGAAATAATTTGTTAAGCAAATTTGATTAAATAATTAAAATTATGCGTGTTTTGTATGGATAATTTTGAAAAATTTAAATGGGTATGATTTTGATTATTAAGAGCGGGAAAGATCTTACAGATGAGATGAATAAACGAAAATCAATTAAAAATAATTATAAAAACAAATAAATTTCTTTGGGGAGGAGACAAGACAGAAGAGACACAGGCACAGGAGAGGGGTTTGGGAAGACACATTGAAGACAAGACAAGAACAAAGACACAACAGATAAAATATGATAAATTGCTATCAGAGACAAAGACCAATGTAAAATCAAGTTTGTTTCGTTTATATTTTATTTATTATTGTTTTTTATTTGAATTTGCAGAGTGCAATAAGCAAGAACATCTTGTAAAGCTCAAAGGATTATAGGAGACATGATCCTTTAGTAGTTTTTAATTGCCCGCTGCTGTTTATTGTTTTTCAATATCAGCTAAGAGAATCATTGTTTATGATATCTCAAACTCTCTTTCTTTCTAACATTTTCAAATTTCTTAGTTTTAATTATATGCAATTTGTCTGCATCAATCATATCTTTCAAAACTTTCCAAAAATGCTCGGTTTCTCTGCTTGTCTCAAAATTCAAATGCTCTAAATAAAATTAAATTAAAAATAAATTTAAATTCAAAAACAAAAAAAAAATCAAATAAATAAAATTAAAGTCCAAAAAAAATCAAATTAATAATTTAAAATGGACAAAAAAATACTTTTAAAAATGTTATTATTATGTCGTGTAATTTGAATTTTTTCATTGTTTTTTTTCAATTTTTGGATGTTGTAAATTACATTCTATTTGAGGAGGGATAAGCAATTGTAAAAAAAAATAACTAAAAATTATGAAGGCATTCATCATAAAAGTTAGAATATTTCATCAAAACAAATACATTCATTTACTTCGTAAGAACAGAAACAAAGAAATAATAATAAAAATTCACACAAATTAGAAGAAAAACAGACTAGATAAAAATACATTAAGAAACAAACAACTATGTTAAGCGGTTCCAAGAATAATAAGGGTGTACCGGATATTCAGACCTTCCAGTAAACCCTCTTTAATGAGCATTAGACTCTACTCAACACTAAAAATCTAATAGATTTTCTTCCGCAGATCGAGCAAGCATCTTTAGCTGGTCCATTAATTTCTTAGTTGAATGCATTCCTTGGAGCAAACTTAGATGAGCGTATAAACTTTGATGGCCTCAAAAACGCACTGCAAGCGATAAAATATCTATGCAATAAAAAAGCCACTGTTGAAATCTAGATGACAGGTTCATATTTTTGTGGCTTTTGTTTCGAACAATTCAATAATGAAGATGTATCTACAGAATTGTACAATTAGACAGTTTAAGATCCAAAAAAAAGTTAGCCAATTCCTCATTTTACTCTCTAGTGTGGTCATTCCATTCACTTGGAATGCTTTAAGTAGCTGATAAAGGATTTCTTAGTAAAAAAGGAGTTCTAGGGTTGTGAATGCCCAAACTGTGAAATCGGATTTGGATAAATCACAGAACAGGATCTAAAATATTTTCAAAAAATATTTTAATGAAAAAAGTAAAAGTATGGCAATCATTCATGATAAAAGATATTGAAAAGATACAAAATTGCTATGTGTTATGCATTTTCATTAGTTTCTGCGTTTTGATTGATTTCTATTAAAACAATTATTTTTCATAAATCAATTTGAAGAGAGAAAGAGTTTAAGTTGAAATTGAGAAAGAAAGATAAGTTAAGTTAAATAAAGGTTGGAAGTGGTAAAATACATGCAATAACAAATCAAATCTTACTTGAACATACAAAAAACCTAAGAAAAATAAAAAATAACTAATGAATATTAAGTTATTTTTGTCAGAATCAAAATTCAAAGTAAAATATAACAAATTTCTTATTTTGAATTGCAACTTTCAAGTTGAGAAGTTATTCCCCTATTTTTTGTTTATTTTAATAATAGATTATTTGAGATTTTTAATTTAAGAAAATGTTTAATTAAAATTAAAATGCCAATAATTTATTTATTGTCTCTTTCTATCTCTGTCAAATTATGTCTAGTCCAACACATTAAAAGAAATTATTTCTTCTGGTGAAAGGCATAATGTTGCATGCTATTCAAGTATTCACAAAGCTCCTAAACAAAGTATTTTTTCTTCTTCTTAGCAAAAAATAATTCTGTTTTTTTTATTTAATCTTTCTAGCTCCTATACAATTGGATTCACTTCTAATCCAAAAGAAAAGTTGGAGGTTTAATATGTTACAAAAAATAAAGAGAAGATATCGAACTATCGAAAGAATTCATAATTGAAAAACATATGGATGATCATAAAGAATAAGAAAGCAAATCAAATATGAGAAAATAAAAAACACAAGATAAAGAGCATAACCTAGATCATTTTTAACTGGAAATGAACCATAACTCGGAATTATCATTAGAATTCAATAAAATATGGAACTAGTGTTTCAAGGAACTCGAAAACTAACTCAGGGAAAATCAATTATGTAAAAAATACAATTTTCTCTCTCGGCATAGGTGTCCATCTTTCTTTCATCATTGCTTTTTTTAGACAGCAATGCATCTAACATAAGAATTTTTTCTAGAAACAAATTCTACTTCTCTTGAAAACGATGAACAGGTTTTGCAGAGTGTTTAGAAGAACATTTTACATATTCACTCAGGATCTCCTATAGAGAATTTTTAAGATAATTTATTGCTGGGTCTATTACATGATAATTGTAATTTTTCTTCTGAAGAGCAATAGAAAATCTCATCAACGTAGACAAAGCATTATGATTAAGAGGGAATATCAATATTTTTTGAAGAGGAGATGCCATCGGAAACATCTGTACATCTTACCTATGAAGAAAATCTTGACTATGCCAACAATCTCAGAAAATAAATAAAGTAAAAATTTTTAGTATTTTAAGAAATTCCAATTGAAACGAAAAATCAGAAAATATTGGGAATACAAAATGATATGATATTTAATAGATTGAGGTTGAGAAACAAATCCAAAATTAATGGAAGAATTCCTTTTAATATTTTTTTTGAATTCTATGGAAGGCTAATACAATTTAGAAATTAATCAGAGAATATCATTTTGTATATGAGATAATAACAACATCAAAGTATTAATCTCAAACGAAAAAACTCTAATTTTCTTTAACTCTTTATATGAGAAAATAAGCACCCAGATAAGCTTGAAAGGGAAAATAAAATAAAGTTTCAAAAATTTATTCACATAAAATAGAAAAATTGCCGATTATTTCCCTAATAGTCATTTTAAGATAAAATAATTCTATCAATCATTATATTAAATAAGCTTATTATGGT
>Ga0302284_1001402_pt1 | contig 10897 bp, 3 predicted proteins | sample III_Fen_E2_1_FD_198760 | JGI IMG/M metagenome (GOLD analysis project Ga0302284, IMG submission 198760) | Peat permafrost microbial communities from Stordalen Mire near Abisko, Sweden - III_Fen_E2_1 | ecosystem: Environmental > Terrestrial > Soil > Wetlands > Permafrost | place: Sweden: Abisko...
GAGCAAACTAAACATCTAGCTGACGAAAGAATTGACAACGCAGGAAGCACAATTTGAGGAGCAGCAACTTATCAATGACAAGATATCGTTGCAGTAATAAATCGAAGAGCTGCGAAGTGAGTTTGGATAATTGATTCCAACGGAAGATTAGCTAAGAATCTAAGAACTCGAGTAACTTCTTGAAAAGAAGAAAAAGAGAATCGAGCAGTTAGCTTAGCGTATGAAGACTTCTTCGTAATCCAAACCATACGTGGAGGCAGCGTTGAAATCGAAGTATTTGGAGTTGCAGCAATCGTTTAAAGATCTCAAAGAAGAAAAAGAAAAATTAGCTTAGGAGAATAAAAATCTGGAAAATAATTTAAATCAATAAGCGGTGCTAATTCAGAAACTCTAATAATAAATAGGATAGTCTTCGAAGATTGTCCCACAGAGTTCGTTAGGTAATTCATCGGAGTAGATAGATATGTTGAAGGTATCATTGTCTGACATGTAGAATTAGCTTAGTTCGATTAAGAACAAATATTCCGCTGGAGTTGGAAAACTCAAATTACTGTTAGAAGCACCTTCTTTCAGAAAGGAATAACAAAATGATTCAGAATAAGATGATATTTGTGCTCTTGCTGAGTAATTCATTGCACTTTAGAATACCAAAATAGCCGGTATTTTGTAGGAACAATAAGAACAACAGCAGATGCTAAATCAATAAAAAAACAAGCACGCATCGTAGACTAGCAGTGTTAGTGCTTAGAATTCTCAAAATATTCAGAAACAACAACCGTAAATTTCGAATGTTCTGACGAATCAAAAGGATAATAACGATGATTCAGAGTTGTCATAACATTACTCCCCTGTGATATCGCCTATTGAAGATGAAGATTAAGTTATTGCAAAACGAGAAGCTGCTAAACTTAAAGCGTATGAGTCTTATTCGCTGATTTTAGAGAAATTCCTCGATGCACTTCCTTAAGGTAGAAAGATTGAAGAAGATGGCAAACTGAAATAAGATTTATTGAAAGACTAACTGAGAAAAGTTGGAGTGTTTTACGATTCCTTATTGGAGCTGCAGAAAGAACTGAATAGATATAGGAGTAAGAATTAAAATATCAACTCACTCAAGGGAACACCAGCTAGGACACCTCCAACTTCGAATTAAAAAGAACCATTCTAAATAAATGATTTTGAGACGATTAAATAAGATTCCCCTCCAAATTCTTCCAAAAAAATTAAGGATAAGAGAATTAACGAGAATAAAAACAATGAGGATAATGATTCGAGCTTCTTGAGTATGAGTGAATAGATTGTAAAAGAATTAGAAGCAGCTTCCAATACAAAACAACAAGGTTCGATGGCTCAGTAGATTCAGTAGCAGAAGATCAAAGAAGAAGATGTTGATAAGTTAATCAAGGAGAATAGCGAACTTAAAGCTAGTAAAGATTTCTTTGCATCAAAGTAAGACGAGCTAATCGATGAATTGAAGTCCAAAGATGAATTCATTATCAATTAAGAAAATAATGTAAGCAAAATTATGCACAATAGTTAACAGGATTTACTTTGAATGCATTGTATGATATTATTTTATTTTTTGATGATAGACAAAACTACTCAAGAAAGAGATAAGAAAACTCAGGGAAAATACAGAAGCTGTAACTCAGAAGGAGCAGCTCAAGACCATATTTATTCAGTTCTTGTGCGCACTGCATGATAAGTAAAGAAAAGCTAAACTGATTTTAGTTCTTTTGATTTTAACTCAGAAAATAAAATAACCTATGCTAACTTTTTTGTTGTTTGAAGGAAAAAAGTTGTTGAAGCAGAAAACTTCTTGAACATCATCTTTAGCATGTTGGGAGTTGCTGATCGAGAGAAAGAAGAAATGGTCAAAAAGCTGGCAGAAAAATAAGCAGATAAAAAGAAATCGATTGTCTAGCTGCTAATGCGGAAGTGATAAATTTTTGATGACAAAGATGATGGTGAGTGTGCGAGGAAGATCAAGAATTAAAATTAATTTTGAGTTCGTTGATATTTCTTCTTCAAAACTGCTTGCTTTTAGTTTTATTGAAGCAGGAGTTATTCTTCTGCATTTTGTGGTATTTTTTTTTCATTTTGATTATTATGTTCTACTAATGGATTTGCTCAAAAGATAGGTAGTTTTCCTTTAAAAGTGATAAAGAATCCATCTTACAGTTTTTCATAATTGTGAAATAATTTGTAATCACTTGTTCCAACTTGCAATTTGATTTATTCATAGAAACAAGAAACTTTTGTAAATTTGTTGTCTTCGAAATTCAGTGTAAAGTAGCATTTCCCTTTTGATATAGAAGCATAAAAAAGGTAGTTTTACTGCACAAAAATAGATTGAACAAAAGCATGAGCCAACTAATTCTAAGAGAACAAATTATTCTTCTAGTAATCTCTATCAAGATTGCCTGAAACCATCAGCAAAGAATCACTCAAACCTCAAAATAGATATTTACATCTAGCTCTTCAAAAGGCATTGAAAATATCAAGAATTCTGTTAAAATAGCCCAGCCTAGAAAAGAAGAAAAAACAGGAAACGGATACGTTGGGGGGGAGGATGAAAATATCTTAAAAATCTGAGGCCATATTAATTTCAAAAAGTATCTCACTTTTATGTCAGCTAGTGGAGCTGGCTTGTATTTTCATAACTGACTTAACGACATTAGCCAACTAGAAGAAAAATATGATAATTAATACAGCGCCATTGATGTTCTTATAAATAGTAAATAAGAAAACGAATGCATAATGGAAAAATGAAAAAAAGAAGAAACGAAATATCAACATATTTATTACCATTTTTCGAAGAGATTTTAATAAGAAATCAAAGGGGAGGGATATTAGACTTTTGAGTGAGAAATAGACAATCTAAATTACGCTACAAGAATTCATAAATATTCAAGGATTTTCTCTTATGGTTATCAGATTCGGGTAGGAAAAGAAAGATATTTAGAAAGTGAAAACAAAAAGCGTATTATCGATACAATATAAGAATAATTGTGACACAACCTAACTGTGTCAGTGGTAAAGGAAGGATATTTCAAGGTGAATTCTACGAGAATATTGAAATCAAACGAAATTTTCAATGAAAAGCAGCCATTAGAATTAAATTATGAAAAAAAAGTCAGGGATTCTTAAAGAAGGCAAATGGAGAGAGAATCCTGATAAATATTAGTATAATATTCTCTCTGCTGGAATAATAAAAAGTATGTTATTGTGCGTGAATCAAACAGAAATGCATTCAAATAAATTATCTTTCAAGTGGTAGGATTTATTCGTATTGTTTGCTAAGAGTTCAAGCTAATCAAATGTTTGTTTTTTTCAGAATAAATTATCCAATCGGATTGAATCTATTCTAACTATCCTCGAATGAAGGAGAAGTTAAGCATATTTTGTTCTTTTTATTCTGAAGAGAATAGGGTTGTTTATTTCTTTAGCTTTTTTGAAAATACAAGATTAGAAGTATTCGAGTTGCTTTTTCTACCTGATGGAGAGCGATAACTGGAGAGCTTTTATTAATGGAAGGAAAACAAACTTTTTAGAAATAAAGCAGTATTTTTATGATAACAAAATGTAAAATATCCAAAGCACAATGAGAAATAGCAGTTCTTTAAGATAAATAGGCTTTCCTATTCTTTTCTGGTTATTACTTTTGATAATAGTTGCCTTTGAGAGCATAGCTTGAAGAAAAAGAGAAAAATTGGATTGAAGAAGAAGAAATACAATGAAAAATATTTAAAAAAACAAGCTAATAAAACAGTGTAATAGCCACCCACACCCACTGATTTTTGAAAATAAGATCTTAATTTTTATGAATATTAAAATCTAGAGTATTCAGTGACTCTGAGTGGGGCATACCGCATATTATCAATCACTGATAAAATGCCTATGAAAAAGTAAATTGTGATCCAGAATATATTTTGAAATATTTTTGATAGAAATGGATAGAAAACCATATTTTTATGATTTCACTCATTTCCAAGGTTGTGTTCCCTTTTGGTTTTATACTCAAAGTTGACAGGCAATATCAGTGTAGATAGACAAGATTGGTTTAGCCTAGATATCTCTACCATTATGAGAAAAATAAGCTAAATAATCTAGAGACTCCAAAAATGATAAATTAAGCTACCATTATTGAAAAAGATAATAAAAAGAGGGTCTTGGATATTAAAAATCTAATTGATGATCAGATAGGAGGCTTTTTCTAGAACATATCTTTTTACAACCACATTAACACAAAAATATTAACAAAGCAAATTGCATTCAGCAAGAAAAAAAGCAAATATTGACCAGAGGAGGCTTATGAGGAATTAACTTCTGAAGATTCTTAAAAATAGAGTAACTTTGATAAAACAAATCAAGTTATCTTTGTAAAAAACAACCAACTGAAGAGAGATGCAAAAACAAATTAGGAGGGAAAGAGAAATTGATTATTGAATAAGCCTTTCCCCCTCAAATGGAGTTTACACCAAGGATAACACAGATAATCAAAGGGGATACTTATTAAAAAATTATCAATCTTCTTTGGTTTGTGTGGAAGAAATAATTAGAAATGTAATTTCAAAACATTGACTAAATAAAAACTCCTTTCATATGAAGTAATATGGTTATTTGCGGGAGAGGGAGATTGTTAACCAAACTAAGAGAGAGATCATGCCGTTTATGAATGTTAGCCTGGCTATGTTTTGGGGATGAAAGCTGGAATGCAGCTTTTTTTGTTTACAATTGGGAGAAATTAATAAATACAGGAGAAATCGAGGAGTACGCATATAATTAAATAAAATAAGAAACATCAGAACTCAATCGAGAAAGCGTCCTCAAAAAAAGCATATTGCATATTTTCCCTAGCTGGATATATTAATCAACTCTTTTAAATCCTAATCATAAAATAAGACAACACAAAATACTCAAACTTGATCAAAATTAAACTACCACAAAATCTAAAATGAACCACAAGAGATCCAGTTCTGCCTTAGATGGCATTCCTTCTTAGTGTTTCGCTTCGTATTTTCAAGAGCCTCCTCTTAGAAAAGTCTCCAACGGATCTTCAGCTGAATAGATGAAAAAATAATACTCCAGTGCTCCTATGATAAATTTTCTAACGAAATACAATCTCATAAATCGATCTTAGAATGCTTTTTATGACATTCTTGTGCCTGAAATCGACATGCAGTCAGTTGTTTTGCCATCGAATCCTTCATTCAAGGCAAAATCTCTCAGCTCGAGTTGCATTAGTCTGCATGAAGGGGTTTCGATGAAAAAAGAAGATGAAGTTGAGCATATTCTTTTTGAAGATAATGCCAGAGATGAAATCAACCCTTCTGAATAAGCGTCTCAGCCATAATTACTCGAAACTCGGGCTAGAGAGGAAAGCTAAGAATACTCTCTCTTCACAGTGGATGTTGATGACTGTTCAAATAACGATAAATGCAATTTTCTGACTGAATCCTAAGAAGTTGCTGGATCTTCATTAGATGAAGAACATAAATTACATGAGGAATCAGAGGAGCAACGCAAAAGAATCTAATACAATCCTTTCAACTCTGCTCAATCCTCCAACTACGAGTTAGAAGATGAGCTTCATAATTAATATAGCAGCTCAGAAAATAACAACAACAGTAATTCTTGTGACCAGTTCAGAATCATCGAGTTTGGATCCTTTTGAATTTCTTTATTCAATAATCCCATTCTCCCCAATAAAAGCAGCTCTTCTTCAAAACAAAATTGAAAAAGACTATTAAGCAGCTATGGTCATACTTCACTTCCCCAAAAAAGCAATAATAATAAAAGAAAAAAAAACCTACATTACATCATAAAAAATCAAACTAACAAAAATAAAACACCAAAACAACTTCAATAAGCTCACTTTTTCTATCTACTCAATCTAACGACTCATTCTATTAGACTATCTCAGCAAGTGTAATTTTCTATTACTCCTTTGCTTCTTTGTTTTATCATCTCAAAAAAAAAAAGGGAGATTTTCTTCTCCCAAAAAATGGCAATCAATTTATTTTTCCTCTGTCAATCTTCACTCTATCAAATCTTTGTCTTTTATTGCACATAAATACACTTGTCTTCCCCCCCTTATTTAATACTACTACTCTAATATTATTCTCTCTATTTCATTGTCATTTCTAATATTCAAATAATACAACAAAAAAATTTAATAATTTTTGCAACCTCTTTTTCCCTCTAAAACTCAATCGATGTTGGAGAATTTTGCGAGCTTCTGAACCATCGATAGTCAAGGGGAGAAAAAGATCTTTTGATTTAAGGATGGATAGTTGAGAATGATAAAAAATAGATCATTTATTATTCCCAAGATTTATTTAATTCTTTCATTCACCCAGCAGCCCTCGTGTTATTCAAAAATTCAAGTACTTCTTAAGATTACTTTCGCTTTTCCATTTAGATGCAATAATCATATTAATCAATTTCAATTTTTTTATTTTTGAGATTTCACTAGAACGTTCGTCCCCCTCCCTCTTCTCCTCGATTTCACTCATTGATGGAATCTTCTCCACAAAGAGGCAAAAAGAAAGATTGTTGTTTGATGTTTTTTGCTGGTTGTTATTTGCTTTTATTTGATCACATGTTCCTCAAGGCAGAGCGCTGAAAATCTACAATAAAAAAAAAATAGCAATCAAGTTATTATGAGCTTACAGAAAACCAATCTATTTCACAGTTATTAATAAACATTTACATACTTTTGGATGGCTATGATGCAACTGGTTGGATTAATAACTTGATTGCTTTTTTAAAATTTTAAAATTTGCTGGGGGAATGCTCATTTTTCTCTCTCTGATCTTCTTCCTTTTTTTTTATGGAATTGTCCAAAAAAGGACTAAATAAAGCTAGGAATTTTAGTACTTGTTGAAGAAACATTCGTTTTTTTTAAAAGAAATGAAAAAATAATGAAGAATTGTAATAAATAAGGAATGAAATCCTGTTAGAAAGACAATTTGTAATCTAATTTTTTAACAAAAAAACAGATGTTCTTTTGAAGGATTGAATTACAAACGAAATATATTGATAAAAATATGAAGACAAATAATTGGTTATCTTTGATGATAAAAATATCATTTAATCTGTTCAGTATCTTTGTTGTCGTTGTGGTTTTCACAAATCATGTTCTTCGATAATCCTAGCTAGATATGACTATCTGTCTTCTAGTTCTTACCCTTGTGATCCTACAGCAAGTTGCAGTTTTTGTTCTTCCTCAAAACGGGCTTTCTGAATTAAAGCCATACCTTCTTCGATAAGCGAAGAATTGTAAGTGTCAGTGAATTGAAATTATTCAAGTCCAAACAGAGAGAGAATTTTCCCATAGAGATCAAAGAGATTGAAGAAGCAAAAGAGAATGAGCATCGAAGGGAAAAAGTTAGTGAAATCAGATCCAAGAACAGGGACAATATTTATATTTCCCATAACTCTGTTAAATGCACTGTCATGGACTTAGATCATTTCCAGATAATTGTAACATAAGGGAGCAGCCACTCGAGAGAAATTAATCGAAGCAAATAAAAGACTAGCTGCATCTGTGTGGTGATTAGGGTAGAGTCCAAAAAAACCTGAAATTTTTAGTCGGAATAATCCATAGTAGACATTGAAAATCATAAAAAGTAATGGTAACAGAGTCACTACTTAAACTCCAAAAACACTGAGTTCAAACCCGAAGAGGAGGTTAACAAACCATCCTAAGATAGAGTAGTCGCTGTCCCAGAATAGACTCACTTCACTTACAAGGACTATTATACTCATTGAAGTTAAAAATACACTCCATAATGCTTTAATTTGCTTTTTTCCTTTAACGAACCAATACCATTCAATCTTGTTTCGTAAGTCTGCCTGAAATCCTATGATTCCAAAAAAGAAATAGATTAATGAAAAGGTTTTGTGTTTTAAAAAATAGATGTTCAAATAAACAAATGATGATTAATTTATTGAAATTCAAATCTAAAATGTGGTTGCAATAATTTCTCCAAAACATTAGGGGGGCTTTTTCAGAAAGCAAGGCTAAAAAATATAAAAATCATTTTGAATTCAAACGTTAAACTTAAAATTTGAATAACTCATCAAAAATTTAAACATTTCTCTTCAAAAAGCGAAATTAACTGCTTACCTGTGCGAGGTTTACGTAGACTTGATTCAATTACTTTAGAGACATCACTACTCTCGTTTTTGATGATATCTTACAACCAAAAAGCTTTTTTAAGTAACCCTTTCCAGTTGCTTCTTGCCCTGAGATTTTGGAGAGTTTTACAATTCAAAAAGATATGAAAAAGAATTTCATAATGTAAATACTCTTTTAATCTAAAAATTCGTTATTTTTTACCTGCGCACTTCAGCCCAGTTTTACTTTACTTACTTTCTCAGTTCGACAACGCTATCGAAAGTGTAATGAATTCCTTCAGAATTAATCTATTCTTTCGCAACTTTTTTTTTCTCTTTTTCATTTTCTTTCACTTCCTTCAAATCCTCTTTTTTCTCCTCTTTATCTTCTTTGTCTTATTCATCCTCATCTACTTTGCCTTATTCTACGTCAATTGATTTCTTCTTCATCTCTGAGACTGCAAAGAAATAGTTAAACCATCACCTATAACTTAATAACTTCTAACAAAATCTCCTCAATTTACCTAATTCTATGATTTCTGTGGGAACAAGATGGATGATATTTTCACAATAATACAGAATATCTTTGGAGAATTTCTCCACTTTTCTGATCGTCACAATTTATTTGAGATTCTCTAGCAAATAAAAGAGTGATTCATCTTATTCCCTTTTGTTTTGAGCAGCTTTGAAAGCAAGATATTTCATTTGCAGCTTGTCATCGGTTGTCCTGAAGTGTGATCTTGGTATTATCACTAAGGAATAGCCTAACAGTATCATGATCTAGAAGATACCCCAACAATTCGCTAAACTCTTCAAGAATGTCACCAAACTATATCCGTTCATTGTGTCTGTTGACTCCAGTATTATTACGACTACAATAGTGAGTCCACCTACTATTCCGAAAAACTGAGAGTTCTTACGGATAGAGTATTGCCACTTTCTTTCATGATCGAGAAATCCACAAGCTTAGTAATCTTCCATGATTGGAATCACAATCCAACACAGTCCCATGACTAACCAGAACATGATTCCTCTAGCAATTTTCAGAGCGGTGAATTCAGGTATGTCATCCTGGGCTATTCCTTCTTTTTCACTGAGAATTTTTAAGTAAACATCTACTGGAAGCAGTAGAATCATGCCGAAACTCAAGAACCAATCGACGAATACGACCAGCTTCACTGAAAAAGACACTTCCTTGTTGCTGTGATGTTAGATAAACCATACGATGAAGATGCACAGTAAACCTAGCTCAATGTAAGCCACAGTAAACATTCAACACGATCTCTCCTTTTAAGATGATATATTAGTTCTGTAATTGTTTAGTTTTATGAAGACGATGCTTTGTAATAACTATTTTTCTAAGCTGCCACTTTCTTAACTTCCAACAAATAGTATTTCCGCTGATTTTGGAGCAATAAAATAGTTCTGATGGGGTTATTTTGTAAAATTCCTCTGATATTAACAAATATTAGGAACCGGATAATAAAATTAATTATTGATTCCTGTTAAACTGAAAGAAATTCCCATGAATATCAAAATGCTTGATTTTAAAAATCACTCTCTTTTTTAAATATTATTGATCAATTTTCCTCATTTACTTTTAATAAGTGATGTTTTAAGCGGGGATTATAATAAATTAATGAAATAATAAGATGTTTACCTGTTCTTTGAGTTGATCGTGAAAATATTATTTATTAATTATTAATTTTGTTCATTCGCAACTCATGAAGAATTGTATTAACGGATAGGTAACTAAGAATAACACTATTAAGCATCGTAAGAACAAGAAGACCATTAAATAAAGTGGTTTTAGTGAAGAAGAATAAGGGGTTTAGAGTAAGAGAAATGACTAAGAATCGATTTTCTTAGAAGATCCTGATTCTCAGGTTAGTCAAATAATAATTAATGAATATTTTTTTTGGATTTAAAGCTAAATGAATGTATTATTGTAAAAAAAATTTTTTCTTTGTGATTTTAAAGCAAGTAGAAATGAATCAAAAAGGATAATTTAGATAAAAAAAGAAACCCAAATAGATAGAAGAAATGATTTTAGAGAAACCAATCAAGCCCAAAAAAAGAGGAAGAAAAATTAATATTGAAAACAATAACAATGAAGAGGATGAGAAGAATAATCATGAAAGTGAAGAAAAAGAAAAATAATAGGAGAAGGAGAAGGAATAAGAGTTAGTGAAAGAAAACGAGATCGATGAGGAAAACTTGATAAAGAAAGAGATAGTTTCTACTGACGATAATTATGATGATTTGATTGATTATGAAGAATTCGCTAAGACACATAATAAAGGGATTTCTCGGTATGGGAATAAAAAAGGAAGAAGAAAAGCTAATGAAAAAGATCACAATCTACCGCTAGATAATAAGAATCTAATGAATACACTTTAAGGGATACTGAATAAATATGGATTCTTGGAAGGAAATGTTGAATTGGATTTGACAGTCTAAGATAATGAACTCAAAATACAAGAAAAAGAAGAAGATATTGATTAACTGGAAAAAACAATTCTTTTCACATGCAAAGAAGAAGAAGGAATTGAATAGCAGTATCAGCAAAGTAATCAAGTTCAAAACAATTAAAATAGCAGACTTTAAAGCACTGCTAAAAAGACTACTTCTAGCAATAACGGCATGTAGGAACGTCAGTTTAGTCGTAGTTACACATTATCGGAGGATTTGCGAATTATTTGTGAGATGAGTTAGAAGAAAAATCTAATTAACGGTTATTCTTCAAATTATTGGAAAAATGTTGTGAATCGAG
>Ga0302284_1001403_pt1 | contig 10892 bp, 10 predicted proteins | sample III_Fen_E2_1_FD_198760 | JGI IMG/M metagenome (GOLD analysis project Ga0302284, IMG submission 198760) | Peat permafrost microbial communities from Stordalen Mire near Abisko, Sweden - III_Fen_E2_1 | ecosystem: Environmental > Terrestrial > Soil > Wetlands > Permafrost | place: Sweden: Abisko...
GTGATTAACGACCATGACTAGCCGCTGTAATCTATTATTCCCGCTAGCGCTAGTCTGTGACCTGTGCTTCTTTGTATTTTGTTTGTGACAGGTCGCGACCTGTCCTTACACAAACTCTTTTAATCTTTTCTGTAACTTCACCAAACAATACACGCTACAATCAACAGGGAATAATTTCAATACACTCAATTCTATTTCTTTTTTATTAAATGCCTAATATACATTGTCATGAAAATTGAAGCCCACCAAAATGCCAATATGATTAAGCCTTTCACTGCACCAGAATAGAAGCCAATACTAATCATTAATCCAATAGCTATAATATTGGGTGCTGGAAAACCAAATCCGGGATCACCACCCGTAGCACTAATACCAATTCCCCAAAACAGAGCATAACAAAATGAAATTATTATTAGTCTGGTGTAAGTATTGTACTTAGAAATATGTTTGGAAATCAATTCTACTGAAAAGTATCCAATTGCTATATAAACAATTGGTCCAAAAAAAATTAGTAAGATATCCCACATATTTTTATATTCTAAGATTCTTCAATAAACTCCTTCTTTTAATTCTGACGAAGTCTTGATACAAACAATACATGCTACACTCAACAAGGATTTTGTTTTAGATGCATTTTAATCTTTTCCACAACACGATCAATATCATGAAGTATTTCTTCGTTTGTGAATCGGAGAACAGCTATGTCGAAACGTTCTAATTCTGCTGTACGACCTTCATCGTAATCTTTTTGTGATAGATGTATTTTGCCATCTATTTCTATCACTAACCGATGTGGATGACAATAAAAGTCCACAATAAAAATGTCAATAGGATGTTGTGCTTTGAAACGTACTCCAAGTTGATTTTTACATAATCGCTCCCAAAGTCTTTTCTCAGCCAATGTCATGTTTTTGCGTAACAAAGCTGCATTCTGAAATATTGTGCGTTTTGCACCATAAAACATATTCGGAAGTTCTGTCCGTTGCATGATAATCCTTTTTTTAAATTCCACCCCTAAATCCCCTAAAGGGGACTTATAGTTAGTACCGCCTCCTATAAGTGCTTTTTATAGATGAGTAAAGTTTATAATACCATTGTCTTTTTCATATTGATTAAGTGTAAATCTTCTTGAATCGCACTCTTAAGCCCCTTCAGGGGTTTGGGGTGCATTTAATCAGCTGAATCCAAGTTCAGACAATTTCACTTCGCTAAACAATTCACGCTACAATCAATAAGGATTTTGTTTTAGATGCATTTTAATCTTTTCCACAACACGATCAATATCATGAAGTACTTCTTCGTTTGTAAATCGGAGAACAGCTATGTCGAAACGTTCTAATTCTGCTGTACGACCTTCATCGTAATCTTTTTGTGATAAATGTATTTTGCCATCTATTTCTATCACTAACCGATGTGGATGACAATAAAAGTCCACAATAAAAATGTCAATAGGATGTTGTGCTTTGAAACGTACTCCAAGTTGATTTTTACATAATCGCTCCCAAAGTCTTTTCTCAGCCAATGTCATGTTTTTGCGTAACAAAGCTGCATTCTGAAATATTGTGCGTTTTGCACCATAAAACATATTCGGAAGTTCTGTCCGTTGCATGATAATCCTTTTTTTAAATTCCACCCCTAAATCCCCTAAAGGGGACTTATAGTTAGTACCGCCTCCTATAAGTGCTTTTTATAGATGAGTAAAGTTTATAATACCATTGTCTTTTTCATATTGATTAAGTGTAAATCTTCTTGAATCGCACTCTTAAGCCCCTTCAGGGGTTTGGGGTGCATTTAATCAGCTGAATCCAAGTTCAGACAATTTCACTTCGCCAAACAATACACGCTACAATCAACAGGGGATTCTTTGTTTTAATGTTGTGGATAATGCTCCTAAATTAAATTTCTGTTCTTAAATGACAATTGCAACCAACATGAAATGGAACTTTAGGTGGATTTGATTTTGAGTATCTCTTTTTGCATTCCTCTCTAGCTCTTAAACATACAAAATCAGGACTAAAATCTTCATGCGTTTCAACTCTGAATTCTTTTACCCACGATTTACCATCTAACTTGTCTCTTTGTGCATACTCGGAATTTCTGTAGGTGTCTACAATTAATTTTATGTATTCAGATAAAAAATCCCAGTGCACTCTTAGTTGCTCAGTGTCCAAGTTGTCAAACTCAACGGGTAATGGTTTTAGCTTAAACAAGTTTCTGGTACTTACATGTTTCCCTATGTTTTTTAAAAGAGAAGGATTCTCTTTTAAAAATTCGATTGCCTTATTTTTCCGCTTAAAAAATCCCTCTTCTTTCTCACAGATAAGATTTAAAGTTTTTAGGGTCTGATTATTTAAAAGTTCTTCTTGGTCAATTTGCTCCGAGGTATATACTAAATCGGCTTTTATCAAATCTTCAAAATCCTTTCTATTCAAATGAGACACAATTTTATCTTTGTAATAATTCAATTTCAGATATTGATGAATTACCGTAAATCCATACCGCTCAATAATTTTATCATCAATTGTAATGTCTATCTCGGAAAAGTCAAATAAGGTTTGAATATCACAATCAGCTCTTTCATATAATTCATTAAGTACATTCTCTTTTATCTCATTTTCTATTTCAACTTTATCCATTTCAGTAGAAATCTGATATTCATCTGACTTTTCTAAGTATTGTTTGATTTTCTCCTGAAAAACTGGTTTGTATTTGTTTATATAACTTTCAACTTCCTTACATTTAATATTATATTGTGCAAAAAGAGGTAGTAACTCATTTGTTTTATTCCATAGGTTTTCATTCTTCAGAATATCTATTACTTTATTTATTTGCTTTGTATCAGCATTATATAGAGTTAACTCGAATGAACTTCCTTTGTTTATAACTACAGGATTGTTTATACTTGTCAGGCTTACATATTGTGCGGTCTCATTATTGTTTAGAGACTCAATTTTATTCTTTATCGAGGTTAAATGTGATTTATATTGGTCTTTTTTAGACCCATTTTTGTCAAATTCAAAAATTGCGTCATTTCCAACTTCAATAATTTTTTCTTTTCTCTTATTTTTGGCATCTTCTTTTTTCAATTCTGAGATTTGTTTTTCTTGTTCTTCCACGAATTGGTTAAAACAATTAAATATGCACTCTGAATAATAATCTAAAAACTCCTCATGATTGGGTTTCATGGCTAGTCGTATTTCAAAATCCTTGACGATACGGTCATAATACATAGATTTATATTCGTCTAATGACTTTTGGATATCCAATAAGTATCTTTTGTTATAGGAGGCTTTTATGAAGTCATCATATATTTGACTTATGAACTCAAATCGACCTTTTAACGTGTCAATATTCTTAGTTGTATTTAGTAGATAAATGCTTTCAAGCAGCTGAATGCCTTGTCTTTGTATTTGGGTTGGTATGTAATTGAAATTCTTTATTTCATTTTCTCGGTTTTGTTGTTTTTTTATAATAAAAGCTTCAAGTTTGTCTTTATCTACATTAATTGTAAATTCAGTTGCATTTCCTTCTGCTTTTTTAGAAGATACAGAAAATACATCATCTGTAGATATTTCATCATCAGTCTTTTGTAAGTATTTCTTGTTGTATTTATGGTCAAATTTGTCAGTGGAATACGATAAAAGAACTATTATTTCAATGAAGCTGGCAATTACAGGAATAAATGTCCATGAAAATAATAAGTATATAACTCCCCATAGAGGTTTGTTAAGGTAGAATTTATGAATTCCAAGTCCACCTAAGAAAAGAGCTAAAATTATAGCTGTAGTTTTGCTTTTCATACTGTCTGTCCTTTAATGAGTCAATCTTCGTTTTTTTTCTACAATTACTGCTAACATCTTATATCTGTGCAGTAGAGTTGCACATATTTCCACTTAATAGGCAATTGCATTCAGCTTTCACACTTTTTACACTCCAAAAATACAAACTCTTTTTAACTCCACCAACGTTTTATATCAATTTCTATAAACAAGTCTAAAAATTGTTTATTGTTGCAGGTTTCGGAGTATAAAAAAACCGTACAGACCTAGTGGTCTGCACGGTTAGAGGATAAATGGGAGAGGAGCGCCCGGTATCACTATCGGTTGAAGAATACTGCGTCTCTCCCATACAGATTACAGGATATAGCTGGTAATAATATCGCTGTATACGCGCGAAGGATCGGTGGCTACGCCTGTAATGCGGAAAGCATATTCCTTGCCACTCTCTAGTCCCTCTTTTTGTAATTTACGTTTCTTAGAGGTATCCTTCAACCAAATGCTGGTAGGGGTTACGGGTAGCACGGTGTGTTCAAATTCGTAGTAGTCGGCATATTCTATCGCATCGCACATCATCAATGCTGAGCCTTTATTGTCGCCCGGTTTTACGGTAAAATTCTCTGGTTTAGCCAGTTTTCCCACAGTGCTTGGTTTTTTGTTTACATCCATCCCGCTGCTCAATATTATGGCTTCGTCGCCATCGCTTATGGTCTGCACTGCGCCTGCAAGCTTTTTCAGCAATGTTTCTACCGTTTTCCGGCAATTGTTTTTTATTGCCGTGTCTTCTTTAGAGCCGCCCTCTACTTTGCCCAGTGCAGCAATGTAGTTGGTGTTTGCAACTCTTAGCTCCTGAATAATCTGCTCTGCACTCTGAAAAGTGGGACTGCCTTCTACTCTGTCCAGAATGTTGTTTGTCTTTGTTACTAATGCTTCGTCGGTGTATTTACTTGAAGCAAAGTTGATTGATACTTTTGAATTTCCCATGTTGTTTTGTTTTAAGTGATTAATTAATACTATATTATCTGATACGGTTCATTATACTTTGTTTGTTTTTTTCAGGAATAATACGCTTACTTCGTATAATATTGGAACATAATTCCATAATATTGGAGCATTATTGCCTAGTATTGTAGTATTACTCTCTAATAATGAAGCATTATTCTCTAATATTGGAATATTATTACCCAATAATGGAGCATTATTATCTAATATTGGAACATTATCACCCAATAATGTGGCATTATTATCTAATATTGAAGCATTATCACCCAATAATGTGGCATTATTATCTAATATTGAAGCATTATTCTCTTATAATGCTTCAAAACTTACCATAGTAGCGGTCACTTTGTATTGATTATCGTCTACATAGTAAAGAGTGAGGCTTACTTAGTTTTGTGCTGTGCTTTTATTCTATTAAGGCAACAAACTTTTTTGTTACGCTGCAAAAAAACAAAAAATATTCGTACCATTTTTTAAGTCACCGGTACCTTTTTTTGCTAAAATAGTTAAATCTTATTAACATTGTTTGGGTTTTTCGACAATTTTGTATTTTTTTGCAACGTGAATTTATCACATATCTGTTGTTTCTGTTTGTTTTAAAGTGATTGTATTGAATTACGAACCTAAAATTGATAACTATGACTTACCATCCGGATATTCATCAGTTGGTAAAGGAGTTGTATAAGCTCCTGGCTACACATTATTGCACGGTAGTGCCGCTTATGCTCGAAAGAAAAAAGCATTTGGAAGAGATTCTCAGGAATAAGAAGGGGATGCGCGATTATAGCGTAACTATTTTTGACCTGAAAGAAAGATGTTTCACGCTTCATAATTCACATCACAATATATATCTGAAATATCCGGCAGTAAATGAATGGATGATGGATGAAATGATGTTGCTGAATGAACTGACCGAAGCCAATAATCTTCATTTTTGTATGGATACGCTCACCCGGAGTTATGAGTTTTTGGTGACTCTTACTCCCGAAGAACTCAATCAGTTTAATGTGATCTATATTCGCCGAATGTTGGAAAAAGATGAACAATATCATCCTTATTTGCATCATATGTATATAAGCGAATACGATGAGGACGATAACCCGTGGCTAATTACCATAGAAACTAAACGACTACTGGATAAGAACATCCCTGAGTTCCGGAAATTCAGTCCGGCAACTCCCCTATATACTGAAGAGCACAGCTACTCTTCGCACCTGCTCTCCCTGAAACTGGATGAAATAGACCGGAAGCTGATAAAAAAGCACGACGAAGATTGTAAGAAGAAAGAACTAAGCGAGTGGCTGTACAAAAGTCCGCATACAGTATCTAACCTATACAACAAAGTGAACCTGTTGTTTAAGGTTAACTCCATCAATACTACCTGTCTGATAGCAAAGATTATGGAAATAGTGTAATGATTTTGGAAAGAATGGGAGAATTCAAGGAAATATCTTTGTTTTACAAGTCCGAAGGACTTTAAGTAGGACGAACAATTAAATATCGTATATTCATTCGTGACAATTCATATTCCCACAAATTATTTCTCGAATTAATTTGTGAGAATTCGTGCAATTCGTGGTTTTAATAATCATTAAACCACGAATTTCACAAATTTACACGAAAGTGGAAGAATTAAGAAATACGACATTATATAGTTTCAATTACTTAATATCAATAACCGTGGATGAAACCCGTGGTAGTGAGTAAAAATATACCGGAACCCAGAAAGGGTTCAGGCATATCTTCCGTTTTTAAGAGGCTATCTCAAAAGTCAATCTGACTTTCAAAAAGACTTATAGATTGGAAGCGCAGCCTGCAAGGCTGGTATATACCAGCCCAAGGTGAAGCCTTGGGATTCTGTGAATGGAATAGGTCTTCGAGCTGTAAGCCCAGCATAACACATTGAAATAAAATATATTGCCCTTTCAGGGCGCATGGTGTATTTGTTGTATTAAACCCAACGCGTCACTTCGTTTTGCGTTGGGCTGATATATATCAGGCTTGCAGCCCAAAGGCACTTTCAATTTGCAAAGTCAACAAACAGAGAGTGACCTTTTGAGACACCCTCTTTAAACACAGAGCTTTTGTGGGTGATTATATTAACCTGAGTTCAGGTTAAGACAGATAAAATTATTAGGATAAATACTCCGTTAGGAGTTATATAACAATAGAATATTTACAATTTCAGAATTTTTCTCCGTAGGAGATATACAACAAAAGACTTGTTAATGTCCTACGGACAATCATCTCTGGTTATATCGGTTTTTTCTATGGATATTGATTGCCTCCGGCAAATTTAATTAGCTTATATGTAGTATCATAACTTAAGTCACTGTTCCAAACTCAAATTGTTAAAGGAAATGATTTTTATTTTCAATGCCATCACATAGAAGCAATGGGCTAAACATGCTTGGAAATCATATACACAGCTACTATAAGCAAAAATACAGCAAATACTTTCTTAAATATGGTAGAAGGGAGTTTTACACCAAGTTTAGACCCGAAAAATGATCCTCCTAAAATGCCAAGAGCCAATAAACAAGCATAGAGAATATTCAAATGTCCACTGTTGGCGTAGATAATTACACTGGGCAAACCCACCGGTAATTGCATAGCTGCTAATGATGTAGCTGCTGCTGCTTTGGGGTCGTAATGAAAAATACCAATAAGCAAGGGAACAATGACCAATCCTCCGCCTTTACCAAAAAGACCTGCAAAAATTCCTGCTCCAACGCCCACCAAAAGATACATCCAGAAAGGTTTGTGAACAGCCTCTTGTTCCACGGGTGAAACTTCTTTCTTTTTTTTGAAGTAAGAAAAAATATCAAAATAACTCAAGGCAATGTATAACAAAATACCGGCATACAATTTTGCTAAGAGACTTTCGCTGATATGTACCGCCAGTTCTCCTCCCCCAAATGAGCCTATAAATATGCCTAATGCAATCCAGAGTGATTCCTGTACCTTAATAAGCCCGGCTTTATAATAAGCAATAACGCCTAAAATGCCTACGGGCAATAACATGGCCGACAGTGATGTTGCATTTGCATTCAGGATGTCCATCCCAAAAATAAAAATCAGCGTCGGAACCATTACAATTCCACCACCGATACCGAATAAACCGGATAAAACACCTACTACTATTCCGAGAACAATTAAACCTATTTCCAGCATTTGTTTGTAAATTAGTTGATTTGAGTTGCTACAATGAACTAAAATAGTATTCGATTTGAGACGACAAAATTAATTGAAAATAATTGTGCTTTCTATTTTTTAATCATAAAATTTCATTTCCAAGTATCTCGGCAGCCATAGCCACGCAGCGGTCGCAGGGTCGCAAAGCATGATATTTTACGTTGCGTTCTGACGGAGTAGGATTTTCGGGTGCGCGTTTAATCTTTAATAAGTCAGCACAGATAAAGGAACCCATTTCCAGTTTAAATTCTGCAGCGGTACGTTGTACTGCAGCGTAATTATTTGTTTTAGCGGCTTTGTCTTTTACATCTGTTGCGGGATAATGCAATCCGAGTACCATAAACATGCCGGTTACAGCACCACATACTTCACGTAGTCGCCCCATGCCTCCTCCAAACGAAGAAGATATTTTAGCGGCTAACTCTTTGTCCATATCATATAAATCGGAATAGGCCATAAATACAGCCTGCGAACAATTGTATCCGTCGTAGAAATAGGTTAACGCCTGTTCTGTTCGTTTTTCTAATTCGTTCTTATCCATTAGAGATTATATAAGTCTGATTTAACGTGAGTTCGATATAAGATTCTTTGAATCTCACTGTTTTACAAGTCCGAAGGACTTGAATGTGAATAACCGCGGGTGAAACCCGTGGATAAAACTAAAACTTAAATATGAACCCCGAATGGGGTTCAATATATAAATATGTGTTATTCATTATCCACGGGTTTCACCCGCGGTTATTCAAATTGAATCCTTTCAGGATTCTAAGATGAATTTATCTTGATTCATAAAAGTTTGCTTATATCGAACTCACGTTAACTTATACATCTCTATAGTATTACTTTAAATGCAAAAGAATCAGGGTTCAATCAAATACCTTCACCTTTAAATAATATTTCGAGGGTATATAGCAGAATCTTTATGTCGGTTAGTAGCGACATGTTTTCCATGTAGATAATATCGTAATTGAGTCGTTCAATCATTTTATCGACTGTATCTGAATAGCCGATTTTAATTGGTCCCCACGAGGTTAATCCGGGTCTTATTTTATACAGCAGGCAGTAATAAGGGGCTTCGTCGATAATTCTATCAATATAATACTTCCTTTCGGGTCGGGGACCCACGATACTCATATCGCCTTTAATGATATTCCAGAACTGGGGAATTTCATCCAACCTGTATTTTCGGAGAATTTTACCCACCGCTGTAATTCTATGGTCGTTTTTACTGCTTAAACGGGGTACTCCTTTTTCCGAGCCGGTATACATGGTTCTTAACTTCCATATTTTAAATGTCCGTCCGAATCGTCCGATGCGTTCCTGTCTATAAAAAACAGATCCTCTGGAACTTATTTTTATCAGTATAATAAAATAAAATATAAATGGCGACGCCAGAAGCAATGCCAACGAAGAAAGTATAATGTCGAACAGGCGTTTCATACTTTCCTCCCAGTCGGACATGGTAGAACTGGTAATACTTACCAATGGGCTTATCTCCATGCTTTTTATTTTTGCACTTCCTGTCAGTATTTCATATAACCGGGGTGTAAACTGAATATCAATATTGAACTTGTACAGCGAATTGATGATTTTAAAAAGCTGATAATCGTCGGTATTGTCCAATGCCACAATAGATTCTTTAATATCATATTTCTCTATGATAAAATCCAGTTGGTTTACATTTCCCAGCACCTTAGTAGCCGGTACAACGTTGTACTTATCGGTCGCAATAAAGCCCACCAGGGTATTATGTCTGGCATATTTTTCAAATTCGGAAGCTATTTTCTGCGCGTTACTTCCTGTTCCGATAATGATGGTGTTGATTGTCCAGATTTTCGTTTTAAAATTCTTTCTCACTCTGGAACTTATGATGGTTCTAAAGCTAATCGTAAACACAAACAACAACCCAAACAGTACCAGCAACGAAACGTAAAAATACTCGTACGACACAGCCACATCCTTAAGCATTCGGATAGAAAAAATAGATATGGATATAAATGCCGATGATGTAATTGTACTGAATATCTCCGCTACCTGAGATTTCTTGACGGGGTTCAGGTAAAAACCACACAGATAATGGACAAAGATACAGTAGAAAGGGAAAAAGAATAAACTGATCAGATAACTGTAGTTGGGAATGAGAAACCGAATGCTTTCAAAAATCTGAATATCATTGATAAGCTTTCTGAAAACAACAAAAAGAATCCATACGATAAGCGACGCAAGCATATCATACAGTACAAATTCAAATCTCAATCGGTTTTTATTCATTAGCCGTATGCTTTATTCTCTGATTAATTTAAACAGATTTCCTTTGCCCAGCTTAATGATAGAGGATGGTTTGGGTTGCGAAACGTCATTCTGACGAAAATCTACCACGTAGTCAACAGCTGCTTTTATCTCATTGGAAATCTGACTGAAGTTCGAAGGAGTAGGCTCACCGCTTACGTTGGCCGAAGTAGAAACAATCGGTTTACGGAATTGTGCACAGAGTTTTCGGGAGAATTCTTCTTTTGTGATACGAATGCCTATCGATTTATCTTCCGCAACAAGATTTGAAGCCAGATTTCGTGCCTGTGGGTAAATAATTGTCAGGGGTTTTTCTGCCATTTCAATCAGGTCCCAGGCAATATCAGGAACTTCGTCCACATACGATTGCAGCTTTCCCGGGTTATCAATCAAAACAAGCATGGCTTTAGCGTCCGCCCGTTTCTTGATTTCAAAAATACGTTTTACAGCGTTTTCATCAGTAGCATCGCAGCCCAGTCCCCAAACCGTATCGGTAGGATATAGAATAATACCGCCTGATCTGAGCACTTCCAGTGCTTTTATAATTTCTTCGTGCATGGTAAACCAAATTGTATAATTTTATTCAATAAACAACATGTATATAAAAGGAATAATCTTCAACAAAATCAC
>Ga0302284_1001404_pt1 | contig 10891 bp, 7 predicted proteins | sample III_Fen_E2_1_FD_198760 | JGI IMG/M metagenome (GOLD analysis project Ga0302284, IMG submission 198760) | Peat permafrost microbial communities from Stordalen Mire near Abisko, Sweden - III_Fen_E2_1 | ecosystem: Environmental > Terrestrial > Soil > Wetlands > Permafrost | place: Sweden: Abisko...
ATGCCATATCAACGTCATGGCCGGCTTTTTCAAGCATTTTTTTTATCATCAACAGAATTGAAGGCTCGTCATCTATAACCAGGATCTTTGCCATGACTTAGGTTGTTATAAAATTGCAGTTATCGAGTACTCGTCTTATTATCTTGCTGAAATCATCAAGAATCATTGGTTTCAGAATGACTTCAGAAATTCCGTTTTGAAAGAGCATTTCTTCTGATAAATGTTCAGAATAACCAGTAATAATTATTACTTTCAAATCTGGCTGTATCTCTCTCATTTTTAGGGCAATATCTGTTCCTCTCATGTTGGGCATATTCTGATCAGTCACTAAAAGTGAAAACTTCCCGGGATTGTTCCCGAATTCCTCCAGAGCAGAGGTGCTGTCGCTTGCAATTGAAACTTTGTAACCCAGGTTTTCAAGCATCTTTTTGCCCATGAATGTAATCTCAGGTTCATCATCTACAAACAGGATATGTTCAACACCTTTCAGAGGTTTTTTGTCTGATTTATCCGATTCTAAAAGATCGGCACCATATTTAGGGAGGTAGATCATAAAAGTCGTTCCTTTTCCGGGTGAACTCTCGACAAGAATCGCACCACCATAGTTGTTTACTATACCATGAACCACTGAGAGTCCAAGTCCTGAGCCTGAACCGACTTCTTTGCGTGTAAAGAACGGTTCGAAAATGCGTTCTTTGGTTTTAATATCCATTCCATGGCCTGTATCGGAAATTGTCAGACGGATGTATTCTCCCTTCTTCAGATTTGGGATCTTATCAGCAGCTTTCTGGTCAATTTTAACTGCATCCAGTTTTACGTCAAGAACACCACCAGTCTTCATCATTGCATGATTTGCATTTGTGCACAGGTTCATTACTATCTGATGGATATGGGTAGGATCGGCAAGAACAGTACCTATCTTCTGATCGAAATGTTGATTTATTACAACACCGGGAGGGAAAGAAGCTTTTATTAAGTTTAGTGCCTCTGCGATAATTGGTTGTAGCTGGATGGGTTTATTTGCAAAATCCACTTCCCTGCTGAAGGTAAGAACCTGCTGAACTAAATCCTTTCCACGGTGTGCGGCATTGTTTATCTGTTCAAGATCAAATCTAAGATTACTCTCTGCAGTGATTTCTTCAAGTGCCATGTCAGTATAACCGAGGATAGGAGTGAGGATATTATTAAAATCATGGGCAATGCCTCCGGCAAGCGTTCCTATAGTTTCCATCTTTTGAAGCTGGAATAATTGCTTGCTAAGTTCGGCTCTTTCCCGCTCAAATTTCTGACGTATTTCAATCTCCTTCTTCAAATCTTCGTTTGCATCAGACAATTGCTGTGTTCGCACCACAACTCTTTTTTCAAGTGCGTTGTTAGCAGTTTTGACATTCTCTTTCTCCTGTTCCAGCAGCATCCTCATATAAAACTCTTTGCGCATGGATAATTCGAGAAAATAACTGATAAACATGCCAATAATGTTTGCACTTATAAAAAAGTAGTTGTTATTGACAAGGATAGTGAAAGGAGTATGTGATAACCATATCGCAGAAATTTCGTATGATATTACAATAGACCACCCTGCAATTACAGCATACATGAACCGTGCCCTGATAAATGTATAACCAAAGATGAGGATCAGTATCAATCCTGCATAATATGAATAGTTCTGGACTTTTGCTGCGAAAATGATCATGATTATAATACCGAATCCGGTAATGAAGATGATACAGGATATCACAAACTGCCAGTATTTCTTGAATGCCCTTGAATATGAAAAAATAAAAACAGCAATCAGTATGGGAAATACTATTCCGAACCGGATAAACCAGAATACACCCTTCAGATCCGGAACAGCAACGGTATCGAGAAACGCAAAAGCTCCGTAAAAAATCATGGAAAGTACAAGGGCGAATCTGAATGGATTAAGGGATTTAACGAAATAATCATCCTGATATCCCTTTTCATATTCTGTAATATTACCTGTAAACGAAAGGGTAAAGTAATTAACGGAAAATGATTCCTGGTTGGTTGATGGAAGCCCCAGGAGACTTGTTCCCACACTCTGTATAATATTCATTGAGAAGGTTTAATATAGTCTCAAATATTATTTATCATAATTCTGCTGTTTTTTCCTGATCTTAAGAAACAGGTTAATGCCAAGAGGTTCTTTGTCTACGCTTACTAATTCTTTATTAATGTTGGCATCTGAGGCTATCCTGTAAAGATCTGATTCGGTCCTTAGGTTCAGATACCAGTCTGACAACACTTCCATCAGTCTTTTCGTTGGATTCTTGGTACTGAAATTACTTATTACCATTTCTCCGTCCTCTTCGAGACAATTTATATACTTCCGTATGAGAAAGGTAAAATGCTTATCTTTAAAATAGTCAAACAGACCAGCACTCCAAATCAGATCATATAACTTATAAGAATTGAAGCGGAGGGCATTAATCTTGTTGTAAGAAATCTGGCCATTAAATTTTTCGTTTTTTCTCATTGAGAATTCAATTGCAGACTGATCAAAATCAATGAGGTCAATATTTATATTATTGCCTCCTGAAAAGTCAGAAAGAAATTCATAAACGTCGGATGCCGGACCAGAACCAAGGATGAGAACTTTGGCATTCTCCTTTTTTGAAATGAGCTTACTGCAATATTCAATAAAAAAATCCTTCCTGTTTCTGACAGCATATGCACCGGGTTGATTCTGAAAAAAGAGATCCCAGTTTTTATAGATGGAATCCTGATTAATATCAAATCTGTAAATTTTGTCGATGAGTGTAAAATCTCCGGGGTAACCGAAAGGTTTTACGAATCCATGTCCGATAAGGGTATTCTCATTCAGAATTGTCTTTATTTTTTGTCTGAAATTATCTACATCAGCCGGTTCAAGATTATTCACAATTGAAGTGAATTTTTCATAGTCCTGAAATTCAGGTCCGCCCTTTTCAATCAGATAATTTAAAAACTCAGATACTTCGCGTTCCTGATCATTCTCCACAACAATTTGGTTACTATTCATAACGGATTGATAAAATGATTTCTTATTTATTCAAATAATTTAATTCTTCATTAACCTATAAATCAAGAAATATACAACCAGATAGTCCGTAAGAACTATCGAAAAGTAATGTAAATCAGTATTTTACTCAAAACGCTTTGTCAGCAGACTTTCCTTTCCCTCTGAAATACTTTTAATTCTTGATGTAAAAGCTCCAGCTGTATCTACCTGTTATACTGATAGAGCTAAAATTTGTTACAATGATCAGGCAATATTTTTTCCCCATATAAGAACAAGTATATCTATTTTTATTGGATTTTGCAAGGTTTATTTTATTGTTGCTACTCAAACAATAAAGCTGCCGTACATCACAGTGATTAAAACAATCGCAAATCTTTTCAGGTCATAATTGGCAGTTAATCGGAAACCTGATGAAATAAAAATTTCTGTTGACCGTTAAATATATCTATGAATTCGTAACTTACGGTTGGGACTATGTAATTTCAAATCCTTTCCTTTTATACTTATTTGAGAAATAATCAAATAGTACTATTTTTAAAATCTTAATAATCCACTAACTCCTTTATATGGATCTTACCAGGAAGATACGTGATAAAATGATGAAAGATCGTCTTATGTTCGTATACAGAGGCGTTGTGACAGATGAAAATTCCATGTCATTGCTGACTCTTCTCGAAAAGGAAATGGAAAATTCGGAATTCGGATTCATTGGGAAGAAGAGGCTTTTCATGTTTGTCCTTGAAAGTCTTCAGAATGTTTCAAGACATAGCGACCAGAATCTGCATGCAGATATGTCTCTTGTAGTCTACTCTAAAACTGATAATGGTTATACTGTGGCAACAGGCAACGTTCTTCCTTCAACAAGTATAACGGGTCTGAAAAGTAAACTGGATGAGATCAATCATCTTCATCCTGATGAAATCAGAAAAGCATACATAAAGATGCTTAACACGACTGAATTCAATCATAAAGGCGGTGCGGGACTTGGTTTGATAGAGATGGCAAAAAAAACGGGGAATAAACTTGATTATGATTTTGTTCCATTTAATGATGAATACGCTTACTTTGTTTTAAGCAAAACTGTTAATTCTTTAGGTGTCGGAGTCCATTTTGTTGAAAACGAGCTGCCTTTTCAGGGGAAAGATATATCTCAGCTTGAAAGACTTATGGCGGAAAACAATATTTTCTTTATCTGGTCGGCTCATATATCGACAGATGTGGAGAAAGAAGTTCTTACTCTGGCTGAAACAAAACTAAATGAAGAAGACGTTGAAATGAATATCCGGAAGAGGGTGTTCAGTATTTTGTTTGAGATCCTTGAAAATGTTGCAAGGTATAGTCCTGGTAAAATGGCTGAAAAGCAGTATGGAATGCCTGTGGCTTTGATTAGATTGGAAGATGAGGCATACATCATTACGACAGGGAACCTGATTAAAAATGAAAATGTAGACGATCTTAAAAACAAACTGGATCTTATTAACAAAAACGATAAAACAGGCCTTAAAGAACTTTTCAGAAATTCTCTTTCGGGCCAGAGTATAAAATCAGAAAGCACAGGCAATATGGGGCTGATTGATATGGCCAGAAAATCAGGTACAAAGCTGGAATATCAGTTTGAACAGATTAACCCATTATATTCATACTATATTCTGAGTGTAAAAGTAGAAGACAAGAAAGACTAAAGGAGTGTTCTGAGGGTCAGATTTTCACCATCCCATTGAGCATAACTGCCATTTTTAATCCAGTCTCCCAGAAATACAATTTCTGCATTTGATTGAAGTTTCCAGGACATTGCAAGATGTCTGTGACCGAATAAGAAATAATCAACATTGTCAGTCTCAAGAATTGACTTAGCATACCTTATCAAGTCTTCTTTTTCTTCTCCGAGAAACTCCTTTGTTATACCTTTTCCAAGCCTGGAACTAAGAGACCATTTGTGACCTATGCCAACACCAATTGAAGGGTGAAGTGAAGAATACATTATCCGTAGAGGTTTATTTCTGAAGATCGAGAGAAGTAATTTATACCCTCGGCTTTTTGTTCCCAGTCCTTCACCATGAGCGAGGTGGAATTTTTTCCCGTTAAATATTGTTGTGACAGGGGCAGTGTGAATGGTCATGCCGCATTCTTTTGAAAGATAGTCACTGACCCACATATCATGGTTTCCGGTAAAGTAGTGAACTGGAATTCCCGAATCTGTTATTGTGGCTATGGTTCCAAGAAATCTGGTAAAACCTCGTGGAACAACAAGCTTATATTCCCACCAGAAATCAAAGATGTCTCCAAGGAGGTATATCTCTTTTGCATTATGAACGATGGAGTTTAGCCATTTGACCACCATTCTTTCCCTTTCCAGAGGAGGTGATCCCGCAGCCAGTCCGAGGTGAAAATCCGAGGCAAAATATATATTTTTACTTTCTGTCAAGAGGAGGTTCTATTTGTTAAATAACTGTTCTAGTTCCAGTTGTAATGTTTTGCCATGAATGTTTGAGGAGATAATATTAAGGTCTTTGTTATAAAGATAATTGGTCGGGAGTACCTTCACGTTGTACATTATAGCATTTTTGGGATTGTTAGGATCGTCCTCCCTGGCAGAGATCCATGGTAACTCATCAAACCTGACAGCTGCTTTCCAGTTAGATTCATTTTCGTCGAGATTTATCTGATAGATCTCAAAGCCCTTTTTATTATATAGTTTGTAAAACTCTTTAAGCTGAAGGTTTTCCTCAATGCATTCTTTTGATTGCGTTGACCAGAATGCAAGAAGAACATATTTGCCCTTGAGAGAGGAGAGGGCAATTCTTTTACCATTGATTGTCATTAAATCCGGATCCAGTTTTGCCTGTGGCTTTGTTTTGGCAATCTCTGCAATCTGGGAAACGTACATCTGATTCATCTCTTTCTCAAAATCTCTTGCCAGGGCCTGTACCTGTTTGGAATTAGGATAATGACGTGTAAGTGAATCGGTAACTATTTTCAGGTATTGAAGATCATGTGGGTCATACAGGACATATGTATCAGGATTAATTCTCTGATAAAGTGCTTTAATTGAAGCGAGTGAATTTATATTATTAATAATAAATTCTATATTCTTTTTGCGCTGAGCCTTGATGAATTCATTGAATTTTGCTTCGAGTACTGGTCCTTTTATATCAAATCCGGTTTCCCGTGAAGCCTGGGTATAAATAGTACTCAGGGAATCAAGTTTTCTTTTGGTGTCAGCAAGTGTGAGATCAAGAGTCTGTATCTTTTGAGATCCCGTTGACCCGTTCACAACATAATTTTCAAACAGGTTTTTGCTGTTAAACGACAGATTAATCTTTTCTCCCGGCTCGGCTAAAAGCGTAATGAAATTGGTTGACGAATAACCCAGCTGGTAAAAATCGGCTACCGTTGTATTTACTCTGATATGAAAAGAGCCTTTCTTGCTTATTTTTGCTGAGTCAACCAGGATAGGGGTATTGACTTCTATTCGGTTGAGATAAATATATTTTTCTTTTGAATCCTTTATAACTCCGCTAACGGTAAATTTGCCCTTGTCTTTGCATCCTGAGAAAATTAAAAGCAGTGCCAGAAGATAGAATATTCGTTTCATTAAAAGTCGGATTACCAGTATTAGTATTCAGTTAATTATTTAAATAATTCTGCCAGTTTTGTCTGTAATTGTTCTCCTCTGAGGTTTGATGCTATTATTCTGCCTTCTTTATCAAGAAGAAAATTACAAGGAATAGATTCAACTTTATAGAGCGGCACAACTATAGAGTTCCAATATTTGACATCACTGACATGGATCCATTTCTCAAGGTGATCATCCTGAATACCTTTCTCCCAGGCCTCTTTGGTTTTGTCGAGTGATACCTGGTAGATCTGAAATCCTTTTTTGTGAAATGTATTGTAAACATTTACCAGGTTTGGATTTTCTTTCCTGCAAGGGGCACACCAGGAGGCCCAGAAATCCAATAAAACTACAGATCCTCTTGTAGAGGAGAGTTTAATTGTATCTCCTGCAGGAGTTGGAAGCGATATCTCAGGAGCGATGGTTCCTGAGGAAGATTCTCCGGCAGGCTTAGTTGGCCCGGTCAGTTTAGATGACATTTCCTTTACCTGTTCATGAAGTGTTTTAACGGGTTCATAATCAGGATAAAGACTCGACATTGACGAGTCAACTTTTACAAAATATTTCATATCCTTTGAAGGATTCAGGACATAAACGCTTGGTGCAACCTGCTGATATAATGCAACAAGACTTACAAGTGAAGTTATATTCTCATCAATATATTTTTTTGTATAGGTGTTAATTTCATCCAGGTAAATATTTGCAAGGCTGTCGAGTGATTCGATAACTTTTGGCAACTCAGGTTTATCTATATTCTGCTGATAGATTTTATTTAGTCCGGTCAGCTTTTTTATGGTTATCCGCAATGTTCTATTATATTCAGCCATTGATTCAGTGCCCGTTGATCCATTCAGGGATATCGGATAATTCAATGAATCACTATGAACCTTCATGCTGATTTTCTCACCTGGTTTGACCAGCATGGTAAGAAAATTATTATTGTTACTTTTTAGCAGATAAAAACACGGTTGTTTGAGTTCTCTTTTAAAGCTAAATGTGCCAGCTGCAGATATCTTGACTGAGTCAATCGGTTTCAGCTCATTTGAGTTCAGTTCATCAAGGATAAGATAAGATCCGGTTACCGGATCCACAACTGTGCCTGATATTTTCACCGTATTATGTTTACAGGCAACAAATACCAATGCTATAAACAGATAGAAAAAAAGCTTCTTATTCATTAAGTAAGATGTTAATTGATAATTATTTTCAAATATTGAGATGCAAAGTTATTCTTTTTTTATTCAGGCAATACTTTTAAGAAATTTTATTAATTTGCCAGCGAGATGGTATCAGTTTGCAGGGTTCAAATTTTTTTGGTATCTTAGATAGAATATTTTATATGTTATTCTAATTGTAATTATATGAGTTACATTAAGTTCGATAAAAGTCAGGTAGTAAATCTTGAATACTCACTTGGACGAGAGATGATCAGAACCAATAGGGCGGGATCTTATTCTTCAACAACGCTTGTTGGCTGTAATACAAGAAAATATCATGGCCTGCTTGTTTGTCCTGTAGATGAGCTGGGAGGCGAAAGATTTGTTCTTCTCTCCTCACTCGATGTAACAGTTGTAAATAAAGACAAGAGTTTTAATATTGGAATTAGAAAATATAAAGGAGATTATTTTAGCCCGAAAGGTCATAAATATGTTGAGGACTACGATACGGACGATATTCCTGCGAGGATTTACAGGGTTGGCAATGTAATGCTTAAACAGGAAAGGCTTCTTGTTCATTATGAAGAACAACTTCTTATCAGGTATACTATTCTTGATGCCACGGAACCAATGAAACTTCAGTTCCGTCCTTTCCTGGTTTTCAGGAACATTCATCAACTTACCCATGCAAACCTTTCTGCAAATACAAAGGTTGATTTTATTGAAAACGGTATCAAATCCAAGATGTATGAAAAATTTCCTTCATTGAATATGCAATTTTCTACTGAAGTTGAGTTTATACCTGTTCCTGATTGGTATCTTGGAGTTGAATATATTGAAGAACAGAAGCGAGGTTATGACTATTCGGAAGATTTGTTTACACCGGGATTCTTCGAACTGAAGGCAAAAAAAGGCGACGTAATTGTATTTTCCGCTTCAACTAAAGAGCAAGATACATCAGGGTTAGAACAAAAGTTTATAAAAAACGGCTCTGGTAAAATTCCGCGTGATAGTTTTATTAATTGTCTGAGAAATGCTGCTCAGCAATTTGTTGAAAAGAGGGGTGGTAAAACACTTATTATAGCTGGTTATCCCTGGTTCGGGGCATGGGGACGGGATACTTTTATTGCCCTTCCAGGGTTGGCTTTAGCGCGGCACAGACTTGTTCTGTACAGGGAAGTTCTGGATACGCAGGTTAACAAAATGAAGGATGGATTGTTTCCAAATATGGGTAGTGCAAGCGACCCGGCATTTAATTCTGTTGATGCACCTCTTTGGTTTTTCTGGGCAGTTCAACAATATGCTGTGCATGGCGGCACCGATGGTTGGGAAAGATACGGTGCAGCAGCAAGATCAGTATTGAATGCCTTTAAAAATGGTACAGCATTTAATATACATATGAGAGACAATGGTCTTATTTATGCCGATGCTCCGGGGAAAGCTCTTACCTGGATGGATGCAGTGGTGAAGGGTGTTCCAGTTACCCCCAGGAGAGGTTATGATGTAGAGATAAATGCTCTCTGGTATAATGCTATTTGCCTTTCTCTTGAAATGGCAAAACTGGAAAATGATAAAAAATTTTTAAAGGAATATGAAAAGCTGCCTGAATTAATTAAGAAATCATTTCTTGAACTGTTCTGGGATGAAAAACTTGGTTATCTGGCTGATTATATCAATGATAATGAAGGAAAAAATACTTTTATCAGGCCAAACATGGTGATAGCAGTCTCTCTCCCTTTCTCAATGCTTAGCAAGGACCAGATGAAAAAGGTGCTGGATGTTGCAGACAGGAATCTTGTTACAGTCAGGGGTTTAAGAACTCTTTCTCCGCGTAATGAATTGTATCAGGGTGTTTGTGAAGGTAATCAGGAAGAAAGGGACAATGCTTATCATCAGGGTACTGTATGGCCCTGGCTTTATGGACCTTTCTGCGAAGGGTGGCTGAAAGTTTACGGGCAACAGGGGGTCCAGAAAGTAAAAAAACTGATATATGGCCTTGAAGCTGTGATGAGTGAACATGGAATAAGTACAATTTCAGAGATTTATGATGGTGATCCTCCTCATTCGCCCAGGGGTTGTATATCACAGGCCTGGAGTGTGGGTGAAGTTTTAAGGATAATCGACATGCTTGAAACAAAATTTGCAAATCAATAACAGAGGTACTATATGCGTGTGTTAATGTTCGGATGGGAATTTCCTCCACATATCTCAGGTGGATTAGGAACTGCAAGCTACGGTCTCACAAAGGGAATGGCTACGCTCGATGACCTTGAAGTAATATTTGTAGTGCCCAAAGCCTTTGGTGATGAAGATCAAAGTATGGTCCGACTGGTTGGGGCTAACCAGGTACCCGTAGCATACAAGCAGGTTTTCTATAAAGGATCCAGACGACCAATTGAAAGAATTGAAGTCTCCTCAAAGATTGTCCCTTACACCGATCCTGAAGACTTTTGGAAATTGGTAAAATCTGAAGTCTCCAGTTACACTTTCTATGTAAAAACAAATAACAAAGGTATGGTGGATTTTTCAGGAAGGTATGATACCAACCTGATGGATGAAATATATAAGTATTCGGTGGTAGCCGCAGTGATAGCTGAAGAAAATGATTTTGATATTATACATGCTCATGACTGGCTGGCTTATCCTGCGGGAATAGCAGCTATGGAAGTTTCCGGAAAACCACTGGTAATTCATGTCCATGCTACTGACTTTGACCGTAGCGGAGGAAGCGTGAATCCCGATGTATACCGGATTGAGAAGAATGGAATGGATGCAGCATCCAAAATAATTACTGTAAGCAATCTTACCAGAGATATTGTCATCAATAAATATAACATCAATCCTGACAAAGTTGAAACAGTATATAATGCTGTTGAACCGGTAAAAATTGCCGAGGACTGTATTATAAAAAAAGGATTCGATGAAAAGGTTGTTACATTCCTGGGCAGGATTACAATGCAGAAAGGTCCTGAATATTTCATAGAAGCTGCCTACAAGGTTTTACAGGTGATGGACAATGTCAGATTTGTCATGGCCGGATCAGGCGATATGATGGAAAAGATGATGAGAAGAGCTGCTGCTCTTAAAATAACTGAC